>Ga0256404_1005381_pt1 | contig 22714 bp, 20 predicted proteins | sample RumenRJG_01DNA_FD_185990 | JGI IMG/M metagenome (GOLD analysis project Ga0256404, IMG submission 185990) | Bovine rumen microbial communities from Lethbridge, Alberta, Canada - RJG_01 | ecosystem: Host-associated > Mammals > Digestive system > Stomach > Rumen | place: Canada: Alberta | collected... | reverse complement strand
TACCAATGAAACAGAACGTCTCTACGTTCGAATGTTCCTTCAGACGGATAAAACTCACAATGGTTCCAGCTACCGCACAGGCCCAGACAAAGATAAAGAGACTCCAGCCCCAGTAACCCTGTTCACGTAGTGCCACCAGTGTCAGTGGCGAATAGCTACCCGCGATATGCCAGTAGATAGCAGCATGATCCCATTTACGCAAACGCTCCTTCCACTTGGAGTGGTGCTTCATTGAATGGTAGAGGGTCGAGGCTACGTACGAGCCCAACATACCGAAGAGATAGAGGATCACGCCCCACCGCGCCCAGTTGTTATCACTTTGGAAACACCAGATGAGGAAGATGATGCCGAACACCACTCCCATCAGAATCCCGCCGCCATGCGACGCAGCATTCCATATCTCTTCCCGTTTCGTATATCTGATCATTTCCTAATGGTTACAGTTTATCGGCTGCAAAGATATACATTTTCTTAGGAAAAACACAGAAAATCCCCAAAAAAGATTGGCTTATGTCACATTAATGGAAAAAAACAAAGAAAAACTTGCTTAATTAAATTATTTATTTTATATTTGCAGCGATAATAAAATTGGATTATTATAGTTTGAATTTTTAAAAACCATTATGAAGAAACTATTATTACTAGCAGTATGTTGTATTGGTCTGAGCAATACGAGTGCCCAATCTGTGTATAAGAAATGGGTGAAATCAGAGAAAAGTGACGCCACTTATACCAGAAAAGAAGTGAAGAAGGCTGCAAAAGAGTACGCAGAACTTATTTATGAGGACGCTAAGGAGGTGTTCAAAGTTAGAGAAGACTTTGCAGAAAAGAGTCTGAAGAAAAAAGAAAAGTTTATGATGGACTGGTTTGCAAGTCAAGTTATGGAATATCGAAGTCAGAGATACAAGGTAGGTGACAATCTACCAAAACTGGAAGATCAAGTAGAAACCGACATACGCACAAAATGGTCGTTTGACGAGAATCTGTTCCCTATTAACGTTTCTGGAGAAGCAAAGTGTGTCGCAAAAACATATGATATGGCCATAAATAAAGCTTACGATATGGCTCGCGAAAATCTAGCCAACGAAATTGTGCACGAAATAACACTGCAATTTGTTAAGAAGGATTTTGTAAAACGTTTCGGTCTCGTAAGGGCGCAGGAAATAGTACAGGCTATCCTTGATAGCAAAAACGGTATCCTAGAACGCATTGATGACGTACAAAAAGTTCTTGAGATTTATAACAGCAAAAATCAGGTAAGTTCTGAGGTATTCGTGAGAATCTATTACAACGGCATTCAAGCCAAGGAAGATTTCAAAATGGCGCTCAAAGACGTTCTCAGGAACGACGACTCGCTTTATAACGAGATGACTTATTTCTTAGATATTTAAAAAAATAAGAAGCCAAATAACCACATATATTAAAATACAGAATATGAAAAAGATTAAAACCATGCTCGTATTGATGGCAGTAATGTTTTCCATCAACGCTCAAGCCCAAATACAGGCTTTGCTTGTGGGCTATTCACAAACCGACAACGTATATGAGGATGAAAACATCAGGGCAGAATTGGTGTGCTTGTCACTAAAAATCACCAACAAAACAAACAAGCCTATATTTGTTGACCGAGAAAGTTCTTTCTATTATGTAAATGATGACTCCTATTGCCTTGACGAGAAGCTCGGCGACACAAGTCTTAACCACATCAATTATCAACCCTTAGCACCCAAAAGCGACACATGGGTATCAAACTTTAGAGATCAAATTATAGGTAAATATGATGCCGGCGGAGGTTCTGGTAAAGGCGGTAAAGCCCACAATCCGAGCGAATTGGACCTTCAAGTTATGAACTATATGGAAACCATGCGCTATGAACTCGCAAACAACGAAAAGAAATCATGCACTAAAATTCACCTCACAGGTGACGAATCGTTCTTGAATGTAAAGGTTTATATCAAATATGACTTGGAGAAGTATCTCCCTGGTGATGACAAAAAACGTGAAGACCATTCCTTTACAGTTTCCACATGGGTATCCGACATGATTCTCTCTAAATTTTATATTCAGGAACAGGACAAAATAAAACGTACAAATGCCGTAAACATCCAAGGTCGCATGAATGACATTTTGCACGTATTTACTGACCGTCCATTTGAATATGACGAGGATAATTCACCTATCGGCATCTACCTCACATTATTCGAAAAGGGAAAGTTTATTATCTACCGTCTGGGGGCAGCTAAAGAAGAAAAGGAAGGCAAATCCGAAGAAGATAGTGGCAAGAATAAAAAGAAAGGTGGCGAAGTGGAAATGAAGTCAAACTTTGAGAAGCGCTCAAAAGGGCGTCAGATACTCATATGGGAAGGTGAGAGCAATAATTGGGTACAAGCTATTGAAGATTCATATGAACAATATTTGGAAGAGGATGGCATGAAGCCAAAGAAGGCACGTGATGAAGCCAAAGACTTTGCCAAGAAACAGAAAGACTTGCAGACACTCAAACCATAAGATAACATGAAAAAAGTTGCCTTATTCATCCTTTGGTGCATCGTTGGCGTGACACCCTTGATAGGACAGACCATCGATCAAGAAGTCGTAGACGGGTGCGAGTTCCTGCGCATGGGGCGTTTCGACAATGCCTATGCTTCATTCTCGAAAGGTGCACGTTTCAGTAGTGTCACCGCCCAGTACTATCTGGCTTATTGTCAGGCTGAAGGTTATGGTGTGGCAAAGGATGATTTAAAGGCATTCTCACTCTACCGAAAGGTTGCTGAACGCGGGCTACCCATAGCCCAGGCGCGACTAGCCTATATATTATATAAAGGTATAGGCACCAAAAAGGACATGGTCAAAGCACGTTACTGGATGGATAAGGCCACCAATTATCAGTATATTGATTCCTACACTACCTATGTGCTTGGGCTTTGCTATGAGGAAGGGCTAGGCTGCGAGAAAGACATGACAAAAGCCATGGAATGTTTTCAAAAGTCATGCTCAAAGAATGTTGACGAGGCATTGATCCATACGGCTATGCTTTTTGCCGAAGGTCGACTGCTAAAACAAGATTTTAATCAGGCACTGAGTATAATTAACAATGCCATAGAAAACATAGGTTCAGGCTTCGACTACGCCTGCAAGGGTAAAATTCTAACGCTTATGGGTAACCAAAAGGAGGCTGAGAATCTATGGCGCGCCATGATCAACAACTATCCTTATTATGCCGTGCAAAGTTCTGATGATTTCAGCATGTATATGCGCGGTATAAGTCCAATTCCCACTGAGGTAATCCAAAGTCTATATGCCAAGGCCGACGAGGCTTCAAAAACTTCAAGTCACACTTACAATTCGCTGGAAGCAGATAATATTCATGTTAACAACATCATTAACATTACATACACAACGGTCCCAACCATTCAGCATCAAGAAACCGCAACAATTCCAAACATAGCCCAAACGTCCAAGGCAGAAGAGCCCTCGACAACTACTCCTATGAAGGAAGTGGTCAAGGCTGACGTGGATGTCAACCTCCCCACCACAACATCCACAAATAACAATACCTTTGCCGTTATTATTGCCAACGAACATTATCAAGATGTTGCTCCTGTACCATATGCTATTAACGATGGCACCATCTTTGCCGAATATTGTAGGAAGAGCCTTGGTATGCCTGCCACTAATGTTCATTTTGTTAAGGATGCTACTTTCAACAACATGAAGTTCGAAATCAATTGGTTAAAACAAGTATTGGAGACCCATGAAGGCACAGCAAAAGTTATCGTATATTATGCAGGTCATGGTATTCCAGACGAAAGCAGCAAGTCAGCTTATCTATTGCCAGTTGATGGCTATGGAACAGATGTTTCTACTGGTTATAGTTTGGATAAGCTTTATGCAGAATTGGGAAGCAAACCAGCAGAATCAGTCATAGTGTTGCTGGATGCATGTTTTAGTGGGGCAAATCGCGATGGAAAGATGTTGGCCTCTGCTCGTGGCGTAGCTATTAAGGCCAAACAAGATGCTCCTCAAGGGAATATGGTTGTTTTTTCTGCGGCGCAAGGCGATCAGACAGCCTACCCGTATAAAGAAAAAGGCCATGGATTATTTACATATTTTATTCTTAAGAAACTCAAAGAAACGAAAGGGGATGTAAACTTTGGAGAACTTGCAGAGTATGTTACAACAGAGGTAAAGAAGAAGAGCATTATTGTTAATAGTAAGTTGCAAGCACCCACCACTTCTCCCTCAAGCAGTGCAAAAAATTGGAAAAATTGGAAATTGAGATAAGGTGTATAATTTTCTTTTTCCTAAATAATTCATGGTAGTTTCAGAACAATTAATTTATTGCACCATAATTTATACTAATTTTAAATATTTTAAATATGAAAACAATCAAGTATTTTGCAACATTGCTTATGATGTTTGCCTTTACAGCAAGTTTGAACGCACAGGTACTGACCAAGGATCAGGAGAAAGCTGTAAAGAAAGAAGTTAAGAAATTAGAAAAAGATGGATGGAAGGTAAAGCCTGGTGCTCCATCACTCGCAATGCAGATCACCCGAAGCAGTCAAGCTGCTTGGGAACAGAATTCTGAAGGCATGGACAAGTGGATCTCTGGCGAGGGAAGCAGTATTGGTACTGTCTATGACGCTGCCAGATCTCAGGCGATGACGGTAGCACAAGGCGAAATTGCCCGCAGACTGAATACTGACATAACCTCTCAGATTGAGCAGGTTCTTGCCAATGAGCAATTTGCGCAAAAGGAGGCAGAGTCTATTGCTCAGACTATAGTCGCATCGATGGGTAGAACCGTAGATCAGAGCATCAGCCGTCCACGTACCTTGATGGAGTGCTATCGTGACCTACCCAATGGCAATGTGGAAGTTTTGATGCGTCTTGCCATCCCTTCTGATAAACTGGATGCACTGGTGAAGGCTGGCGTTGAGCGTGCTCGGTCGGAATATCTGAGAGAAAAAGTTGAAGAGGTAAAATCTAAACTTGAATGAAACGCTGGCTGATAATTCTAACTGCATTCTCCTGGGTGTTGAGTATTAGCGCTCAGGAGAATAGTCGTGAAAAGAAGGTTAAGGGCAACTACACCTACGAGATACCTAAAAGCATGTCGTTTGACCAGGCTTGTCAGGCTGCCCTCGTCAAAGCTCAGAATGATGCTATTGCTGAGGCTTTCGGCCTGTCCATGCTGGAAGACAACAGTCTGTTTGTATCCAACATCAACGGCCAGTCCGATGTGTCGTTCCACTCTACCAGTGAAGGAACAGTCAGAGGTGTCTGGTTAGCCGACGAATCTGAGCCTGTTTATGAGAAATTCCAAGAGAACGGTAGAGACTGGGTGAAAGTGACGGTTAAGGGAAGAGCTCGTGAGATCAGAAGTGCAGGCATTGATTTCGAGATAGCTCCGATACGCTACAAGCCTGATAAGGAGTTGGCTACCGATGTGTTTAAGAACAAAGATGACTTCTTCCTTTATTTCAAGTCACCTGTAAATGGTTATCTGACGGTATTCTTGTTTGATATTGCCGCTAATCAAGCTTTTTGTTTACTCCCTTATCTGGATTCTGGCAGCGGCTCATATCCCATCACCTTCGGGCAGGAGTATTATTTCTTTTCACCAAGTCATGCTCGTCCTGAGGATGGTGCCGTAGATGAACTTGTGCTAACTTGCGCTCCAGAGAAGCCTGAAGAGTACAATCAGCTTTTCATCATCTTCTCTCCAAACAAATACGGAAGAGTTCTTTCCAAGAATGGCCAACAGCAACGTGATGACGGGCTAACGATACCTAGCTCATTAGATTATAAGGACTTCAACAAATGGCTCATGAAATGCCAACAGAAGGACGAAGAGATGGAGGTGAGACGTATCCCCATTAAGATTACTAACAAATAATATTGCGATATGAAGAAACTTACGCTCATTCTAATATCCTTGACGCTACTGATATCCCAAGGTTTTGCTCAAAAGCAACACACATCTCTAAGAGATAAGATCCAGCAGAGGAAGAGTGTCAGTTATGACGAATTCGTCAAGAATGTCAACGAGAGATACCAAGCCTTTCGTGATAGTGTCAACAGCAGATATGCCGCTATGATGGAGCGGGTATGGAAGAGCCAGCCCATCATGGAAGCAAAGAAACCGCCTATTGAGAAAGAATTAGAACCAGTCTACTACGATAAGGAGAAAGACGGTCAGTATCTTGAAGAACAGAAGCGTTTGGAGGCCGAAAAGCGTCTGGCCGAAGAGAAGAAGAAGCTGGAACAGGATATGAAGTTGCTGGCAGAAAAGATCAAGAAGCAAGAAGAACAGCAGAGAGTCTTAGAGCAACAGAAGAAAGCGGAAGAGCTAAAGAAACTTCAGGAAGAGCAAAAGAAACAAGAAGAGCTTCAGCGACAGCTGGAAGAAAAGAAACGGCAACAGGAAGAGCAGGAACGCCAGTTAGCCGAACAAAAAAAGAAGATAGAAGAAGAACAATCAAAGCCTATCGAGGCAGTGATTGTACCCAAGCCCGAGCCCAAACCTCAGCCTGAGCCCATAGCCCCGTTACCAGAGGAAGAGGTTGAGCCTACCCCGACAAACAATTTTTCATTCTATGGTACAACAATGGGAATCAACTGGGGAAACGCTTCAGAATTCAAGTTAAAGGGAGATGACGAGAAAGCATTTGCTGCCGCTTATCGTGAACTGACAGGAAGCGCGTATAACCAATTGCTTAGCGGTTGCCTGGTTATTCGAAACAAATACAATCTCTGCGACTGGGCCTATTATAAGATGTTGGAACGTCTCTCCCAAGCTGCTTGTGGAAAAGGAACAAACGAGGCAGTTTTCCTGCAGGGTGTGCTCTTCAGCCAGTCAGGTTATCAGATGCGCTTTGCATACGATGATAGCCACCAGTTGCACTTGATGAGCAGAATCAATGGTATGGCTTACAACTACAATTATTATCTGGCCGACGGCAAACTATTCTTTGTCCTTGATGGTAGCAAACCTGATAAACTCTATATTTGTGATGCCATGTTCGACAAGGAACAAGATATGGATCTCGACAATGCCAAGTTGCCAGTACTTACGAAGGACATGTCGGATAACCGTCTGGTGACGTCTAATTTCGTAAAACTGGAAGCACAGACATCGGTCAATAAGAACATGATCAGTTTCTTCAACGACTATCCTATCTCATTTAATAAGGATATTGTCATGAAATGGTATAAATATGGAAATATATCGATGACGCAGGAGCTGAAAGACCAGCTCTATCCCCAGCTGAAACAGAAGATCAAAAATGCCCCCAAACTAATGGCTGCCAATATTCTGTTGAGTTGGGTGCAATTCGGACTTGTCTATGCACTTGATGAAAAAGTATGGGGTTATGACCGTCCGTTCTTTGCTGAAGAAACGCTCTATTATCCCTTCGCCGACTGTGAAGACCGTGCAATTCTCTACTCTCAACTAGTGCGTGACCTACTTGACCTTGATGTTATCTTGGTCTATAATGCCAACCCTGGTCATTTATATACAGGCATTAATTTCGAAGAAAATGTACCTGGTGACTATATTATGGTAAATGGTAGGAGGTTCACAATTGCTGACCCCACTTATTATGGTGCTAATGTCGGCAAGACCATGAGCCGCATGAATAACTCTACTGCGAATGTTTTACTCTTAAATAAACAGAGATGAAAAGATACACCTTATTTATAATAGGACTCTTCCTGTGTATTGGAGCCACTAAGGCCCAAAGTAACGTAGATACCAAGATTGCTGTCAACGACAGTAAACAGGACAAGACTTTCGTTGTCATCATATCCAACGAGAACTACAAGCATGAAGAGGCCGTACCCTTTGCGAAGAATGATGGCGAGGTGTTTAAGATCTATTGTCAGAAGACACTCGGCATCCCAGAAGACCATATCAAGTTCGCCCCTGATGCCACTTTAGGTGAAATGAACTTTGCCATCTACTGGCTTGGTAACATGATGAAGGCATACGATGGTGAGGCAAAAGCCATCTTCTATTATTCAGGTCACGGCATGCCTGATGAGAACGGCAAGGAGGCTTATCTGCTACCTGTCGATGGATTCAGTCAATCTACAGAAGGCGCCTTGAGCACAAAGAGCCTTTATAGCAAACTGGGAGACATGTCATCACGAAACATTGTGGTGTTCCTCGATGCCTGTTTCAGTGGTGCTAAACGTGATGGAAAGATGCTGGCCTCATCAAGAGGTGTAGCCATCAAGGTGAAGGACGATCCCGTAGGAGACAATACTGTGGTATTCTCTGCAGCGACAGGTGATGAGACAGCCTACCCATACAAGAGTCAGAAGCATGGCCTTTTCACCTATTATGTTTTGGATAAGATGCAGCAATCTGGTGGCTACACAACCCTTGGTGAACTCTCTGACTATGTCACACAGAACGTCAAGCGCAAAGCCGTTGTAGAGAATAACGGTAAAAGTCAGACACCAACCGTCATTGTAGCTTCAAGCAATAACGACTGGCGCAATTGGCGATTTGCAGATAAAGCAGCCAAGCGGTTTGAGAACAGAACAATAGCCAGTGCTACACCCTCTCAGACACAGAGACCTGTACCTACACCAGCAAACACGACAGTCCCCAAACAAAATAGTCCTGCACCAAGCACGCCTACCCAAACTGCAACGGCTCGACCAAGCACACCAGCTATGTCTATGACTGCAGCTGCTGATCTAGTGGCACAGGGTAAGAAACAGATGCGAGCCATGAACTATGACAAGGCGAAATCTACTTTTACGCAAGCCGTAGATCAAGGAAGTCTTGAAGCCGTCTATCAGTTAGGGATGCTATACAGCAACAGCAACTATGACGGATACAATAAAGAGACAGCTTTAAACTACTTCCTAAAAGCTGCCAACAACAATCATGTGGAAGCCATGTATCAGGCTGGCATGATGTACCTTGGCACTGATAATTCTGCAGCAAAAATCTGGCTACGCAAAGCTGCCAGCAATGGCCATAGCCGCGCCCAGGCTCAATTGTCAAGATTAAGATAATAAACAAAAATAAGTGTTATGAAAAAGTTATTGTTAATTTTGATGGCAATAATCGCCTTTAACCTACAGATTATAACAGCCCAAGAAGCTGCAATGAAAATAGCATCTGGAAATCCTGATCTGAAAGTTCAAGTTAAGAGATGTGTGGCTAATGGTGACCAAGTTTTTATTGATTTGACCTTTATGGATGAGGCAGAGGATGTTGAAGCGACTATATTATGTCAGGGATGGACGGAAATACAAGATTCCGATGGAAATACTTATAATGGTTATCCAAATTTGTTTTGTAAGATTGCAAAGGGTGAATATACCCCATATCCTCCTAGTTTTACATTATTGGAAGGTACACCAATTAAGGTCTTTTTTAAACTAGAAAAAGTACCATCTTCTACAGAATTCATTGCCAGAATGAAGATACGTATGGAATCCAAGAAATATGGTATTCCTAATTATGTGACTATTAAGAATATTCCCATAACAAGAGATTGACAACTTAAGAATATCAAGCATTATGAAAAAGATTCTATTGATTCTCATGACGATGTTCACCTTTGGCATTCAGAATGTTAGTGCACAAGATGAACCTATGACAATTTCGTGCAGTAGTCCAGATCTTGGAGTAAAGGTGAACAGATGTGTTGCTGCCGGTAAAAATGTCATTATTGACCTTCTATTGACAAATAAAGGAGATAAAGACATTGAGAGATACCATGCAACCAGTGCTAAAGTGTATGATTCTGAGGGAAACAGTTATGAGGGAGAAACTTATTCAACCAGCAAAATTAACATCAAAGTGCCAGGAAATGATAAATATCTTAAGATGGGAAGTATTGATTGCGTATATGCAACCTTCGATATGCCTGTTGATATTCCTCGAAAAGTATCGATGAGCGTTGAAAACGTTGATAAAGCAACATCTTCTTTTCTTAAATTTGAATTAAATTTGGGGCCATATGCAGGATCTGCAGAGACATTTATTATAGAAATTAGAAATATTCCTATAACAAGAAATTAACAACTTAGAAACATAAAGCATTATGAAAAAGACTCTATTAATTTTGATGGCGATGTTCGCCTTTGGTTTACAAAATGCCAGCGCACAAGATGGCATTAAGATAATAACTGGTCATCCTGATTTTAAAATCCAAATTAAACGTTGTGCTGCAAGTGGGAAGACTGTGGTTATAGACATGGTTTTAAGTAATGTAGGAGTAAAAGATATTGACGAGATTTCGTTATATGGTTCTCCTGCGTGGGGAAGAGGAGAAGTATATGATGATGAAGGGAATATTTATGCAGAAAGTAATGGCAAGAAAATATCTCTTCAGTTAACAAATTTTAAAGAGTACAGAGGATGGATCGGTCCATTTAGATTGTTGGCAGATGTTCCAATGAGACTTAGTATCCGTTTAGATGATTTCTCAACAACAGCAGAAAGAATTGCGTTATTAAAACTTGGAGTGGAATGTCAGCAATGGGGGCTAAATGACAAATCAATAACAATTCGAAATATTCCCATCACAAGAGATTAATAATTCAATATTACAAATGTTATGAAAAAGATTCTTTTTATTTTGATGGTGATATTCGCCTTTGGCTCCCAGCATGTCAGTGCACAAGATGCGCCTTTTAAGATTGTGACCAACCACCCAGATTTTAATATCAAGGTAAAACGTTGTGCTGCAAGCGGAAAGACAGTTATAATAGACCTGATTTTTACAAATGAGGGAGCTAATGATGTGAGTGGAGTTTCCGTAAATGGTGGCAATGGTCGCAATTATACCCAATGGGGACCAAGCGAGGCATATGATGATGAAGGAAACATTTATAGAAACATCTCTGTTAGAGTCGCTAATTATCAGAACTATACTTTTAACGAAACGCCAACAATTAAAATACCTGTTGGTGTTCCAATGAAATGTTCTGTAAAAATAGAGGGTGTGGATGCTTCTGCACAGGCAATAGCCAGAATGGAGTTATTTGTAAATTGTAAGGAGTGGGCAATTGGGCATCTTGGTAGTGACGCTACCGCTAAGCCTGTAAAATTCAGCAACATCCCCATCACACGAAAATAAAGCGGTTTGAAAATTAAATACTACATCTACAGCATCGTGCTACTATGCCTGCTCGTTACAACAGGCATGGTTGCATATGATGTGATAGATGTGGTGTTACACCCCAAGCATGGAGGTTGGACTTGGAACTTAGAGATGTACAAATGGACAGGTGTCGGATTTGTTGCTTTTTTTGTACTCAGCATTTTCTTCAATCGAAACCTTCGATGGATGGCAACATTCTCCCACGAGCTAACCCATACTATTGTTTCTCTATTACTCTTCCGCAAGATTCATTCCTTCAGTGCAGGAACAGGCAACGGAGAAATTTACACCAGTGGGAACAGTCACACGATGATCTTCGTGGATCTGGCGCCTTATTGCCTGCCCATATTCACCTATATTCTGCTCGCCATCCGTATGATGCTAATGCCAGACATGCTGATGTATTTTGATATTCTCATTGGCATCTCCATCGGCTTCCATACATTCTGCTTCTGGACGCAGACAGGCAGCTACCAAACAGACATCAATAATCACCCGCTGTTCTATTCTTTTCTGTATATCTGGACGGCACGATTATTCAATCTCACTGTCATCCTCCTATCCTATTGGCACTCCAAGAATGTCTTTACTGCCATATGGTATGTCATCTCCAACATCTGGCAGAAGTTTCAGTATCTTTACACTTATATGTCTTGGACATAGTACCATTTCTGCTCCCTAAGCCAAATACTGAAGAAGCAGATCTTTCTTTCCTTCATGTTTTACGTAACATTTATATAGTATTCTTTCTTGAGACTACGTATTTTTTTGCATATTATTTGTATTTATCGAAAATTATATCTATATTTGCAACGTCAATATTTAAAACAAGAAGAAATGAAAAGATGTATCTTATTACATATTATAGGATTTCTCTTGAGTCTCAGTGCCGCTAATGCCCAGAGTAGCATAGAAGACATAGACGCTTTAGAGAAAAAAGCTTATTCGGGCGATCCTGAAGCCTGTTTTAAAATGGGCCGATACTATGAAGAAAAAAGCAAGCAAAATTCCAAATGGGAATTCTTTGCACAAAAATTTTATAGTGACGCTGCTTTGAAGGGGCACGATGAGGGTACTGTAAAGTTAGCCCAGATTCTTGAAAAAAAAGGTCCCGCACATATTGCATACGAATGGTATCAGAATGTTGCTATCAAGGGTAATGCCGATGCATTGTATGGTTTGGGGAACTGCTTTCTGAAAGGCTATGGTGTTTGGCCAAAAGATCCTCAAGGAGCATATCTTTTATATCAAATGGCAGCAAATCTAGGCAGCCAAGATGCACAGACCCAATTGAATGACCTAAAGGCTCAGAACATTCTGGCAAAACACGAGCTCCACAGGAAAGCATCTCTTGGCAACGCTGACGCTCAAAACAAACTTGGTGAAAATTATCTAAACGGCAATGGTGTGCCTAAATCACCCATTATGTACCATCTACTAAATGAGCAGGCAGCAAAACAAGGCAATATACATGCAATGTACGCCTTGGGCATGATTTATGCTCAAACCCACAAATACATGTTGCGTAATAAGAAATTAGCCCAAGAATGGTTACAAAAGGCTCAGACGGTAGGCTGTCCAGAATGCGCCGTAAAAGTTGGCGATTTGTTTTGGCAATATAATCTAGGATTTAGCTCATACGAATACTATCTATATGCAGCAAATCAAGGGAATGCATATGCCCAAGGCATGATGGGAAAATATTACATACAAAAAGGTTCTGATCACTATCACTTAGAAACAGCACGAATGTGGTTTAAGAAGGCAATTGCTGGTGGACAGAAACAATTCGAGAAGACACTTATTAATGATGTAGAATACTATCTGCACAAACAAGAATTGGAGAATTCCGTTTCAAAAGAAATATCTGTTGGTGAAAGTGATGTTGATAAAGATATCTTTGTAACAAATTCACAACATGATAATACTTTTGCATTAATTATTGCAAACGAGAAATATGAAAACGTTCAAGACGTTCCTTTTGCATATAATGACGGTGAGCGAATGGCAGAGTATTGTCTAAAAACGCTGGGAATAGTTCCCACCAATGTCAAGCTCATAAAAGACGCAACACGAAATGACCTTAAATTTCATATTAATAGGATTAAGCAAATCATGCAGGCATATAAAGGCGATGCCAAATTACTCTTCTATTATGCAGGGCATGGAATTCCCAATGAAGAAAGTAAAGAAGGCTATCTACTTCCTGTTGATGGAACAAGTAGTGACACAGAAACAGCTTATGGTCTTAAAGAACTCTACACGACACTAAATTCATTGCCCTCAAAGGCTACATTAGTACTATTAGATGCCTGCTTCAGTGGAGTGTTGAGAAATGGCGAAATGATGGACAAGGCACGCGGTATTGCTCTCAAGTCAAAGCCTACAGTCCCTACAGGCAATATTATCGTGATGACAGCCTCAACAGGAGATCAGTCGGCATCTCCGTTTGAAGAAAACAAACACGGTTTGTTCACCTACTATTTTCTTAAAAAACTTCAAGAATCTAAGGGTGAGGCCACGTTAGGAGAAATAGCCGATTACCTTGTAAAGCGTGTAAAACAAAGTTCGCTCGTTGAAAATGGGAAAATGCAAGTACCTACTGTACAGTCATCAATACCTGAAGACGAATGGCGTAGTTGGAAACTGAAATAAGTAAATTCTATCTTATATGAAAAGAACAACCATCATACTATTCTTAATATCTTTCGTAGGGGTGATCTGCGGAAAGGCGCAGACCGTAGATATTGAAGAGCTGAAAAAAGTCAGAGAGGAAGCCATCAGAACACGCGACTTAACCAAGATGACAGAACTTTGCAGTATGTACGAGGACCTATACGACAATGATCGAGTATCCTCAGCACGTGATTCTCTATCCCATTGGGAATACCAACTTAAACGAGAACATCTATTTCAAATGAAGCCATCTGAATTAGAAAAGTATGGGATAAGCTTTTTTGAAAAGAAAAAAAGTGGTCGTTTCAGTGCTATGATTGCAAAACTCTACGAGGATACGAATGCCAAAAAGGCTATAGAGTGGTATAGACGAACCGCATATGAAACACGTTGGAAAGGCTATATGATTGACATTGCCAGGCTATACCAAGATGGTGGAAAGGGTTTAAAACGCAACTATACACAAGCCATATACTGGTATTACAAGACTTCGGATGCATTTTCAGGCCCATTCAGCGATATAGGCAATAAAGCAAGAAAAAAGATTGAATGGTTCAAAGAAAATGGCTATATAAACAATCAAACCATAGAGAAATTGGTAGCTATTGATGAAGAAGAACAAAGATTCAAACCAAAATCGGTTGACGAAAACCTATTTGTCAGCAACATCGTTGCAGATAATTGTTTTGCCATCATCATTGCGAATGAAAGTTACAAATACGAAACATCTGTAGATTTTGCCAATCACGACGGAGAAATTATGGAGCAATATTGCAAAAAGACATTGGGTATTCCAGTGCAACAGGTATTTATACGTAAGAATTGCTCTTTCAACCAAATGAAACTCTTGTTCAAAACGGTACAGAAAGCCATGGCTGATTCAGGGAAAAGCAATGCAAAGATTATTTTCTATTATGCAGGTCATGGCATTCCAGATGAAGCAACAAAATCTCCCTTCTTACTTCCTACTGACGGTTTTGGGAATGACAGTTCTTCTGGCTATCCATTAAAACAGCTTTACAACGAATTAGGTCAGATGACCTCTGGACCTGTAGTGGCTATTCTTGATGCTTGCTTTAGCGGAACCGTTCGCTCAGGTGTAATGATGCAGTCGAACACTCGCGGAGTAGCCCTAAAGCCCAAGATGGACACTCCACCCCATAATGTTGTCATCCTATCTGCATCGCAAGGAGATCAGGCTGCTTATGCCTACAAAGACAAAAGACATGGACTTTTTACCTATTTTTTGCTAGAAAAGTTGAAAGACAGCAAGGGCGAAGCCACTCTAAAAGAAATCAGTGACTATGTTACAAGTAGGGTTAGCGAGAATGCGTTATCTATCAATAAGAAGCCACAGATACCAACAATCTATAGTGTGGACAAAACTAACGAATGGATGTCATGGAAATTAAAATAAAAACGATAGTTCTTACACTCGCCCTAATTCTGCCGATGGTTGGTTATGCACAGGAATGGCTAGAAAAAGCCAGAAAAGACGCAAAGTATGTACCAGGAACCATTAACGGAAGAACAGAGGAAGAAATAAAGACAATTCTATTGAAAGCAGATCAAGGTGATGCAGCCGCACAATTTGAAATGTACCAGATCACAAAAGCCAAAGGCGAGAAGAGCATGGCCAACAAATATCTGCAAAAAGCAATCGCCCAAAATTACATACCAGCACTCCGTGCATCTGGTAATAGAAAAGATATTTATAAGGCCATGACAATGGGCGACAAAGACTCATACCGCGAACTAAGGAACAGACTGCTTTTTGCCCTCTTACCCAAACCCAAGCCTACCGAAGAAGAATACCGTAATGCTGCGCCATATTTTGAACGGTATGCGAAAGAAGGAAAGGAAAACAGGACTGCAATGTGCATTGCATTCATGTACATGAGAGGGAAGACAGGAAGTGTCGATTCTATTAAAGGACTAGAATGGATGAACCTGGCAGCAAGTTGGGGAAGCGAAAATGCAAAGCAATGGCTTTTTGAAAGGCAGAAAGACAGGCAAATAACAAGCATTGAGAATGTAGATACGGACATTCCCAAAACCGATGTTATTAATAAAAACACTTTTGTAGTTATATTCGCCAATGAGTCTTATGACAACAAAAGTATTGCATTACATGCTGTCAATGATGGGCGTGTAATGCGTATGTACTTCTGCAACACTTTGGGTATTCCTGCAAAGAATATTCAATTGGTTGAAAATGCCACTTATAATGACATGAAACAGAAATTGGCTTGGATGTCAAACATCATAGAGGTCTTCGACAATAACGTAAATTTCATATTCTATTTTGCAGGTTTAGGTCATGTCATCAAAGAAGATCAATCCCTTCAACTGTTACCTATAGATGGGACTTTTAGCAATACTGAAGCAATTATCCCGCTAAATGATGTGTATAATAATATGCGGAATTGCAGGAAAGGAATAGTAATCTTAGATGCCTGTTTCAATCATAAAGATCGTAGCGGGAAACAATTAAGTAACACACGAGGCGTGGCTGTAAAACAGAATTTAAATGCAAGCAAAGGTAATATTGTAACTATTGCTGCTTCAAACAATGCCGAGGGCGAAACGGCATTCTCATATGACATCAAACAACATGGCATGATGACTTATCACCTTCTTAAACTGCTGCAACAGACTCGTGGAAATATAACATTAGGGGAGCTATCAGACAAACTTATTCAGGAGGTAAAACGAGGATCACTTCGAATTAACAATTATTCGCAAACGCCTCGTGTTTATACTGTCATTCCTCAAAACATATGGCGGTCATGGAAACTGCAAAATTAGATGGACTTAATTATGTTTATGAGATACTTAAAATATAAAATTATCAAGACATGGTTCAACAGATGGGGGAAATTATTTTTCGCCATTTCTCTCAGCCTGTTTATTCTGATATTCAGCTATTTATTAGGAAACACATCGTTTCCTTTGCCTGACGAGATAGGACTTTTCCAAAAAATCAATGGCTGGAATTCATTTTGGGGTGCACAAAAAGGAAACGTCCCAGATAGTCTACTCTTCATTAACGTATGCTACGATAAGGAATTAGCAGATTGCGAAGAAAACGGGATTCCTGTTGGTAAATACGTCATCACTGACAGGGTAAAATTACTCCGTCTACTGACACAAGCCAAGGCTGCTAACAACTACCGGTATATATTCTTGGATGTTGTCTTTGAGAACGAAATAAAGACACCTGTTGACTCTGCCCTCTTCCAGACGATTACATCAATGGACAGGATCGTTATTCCCGTTCATGATAATCTGGAACTGGCAGATACCATCCTTTATAAGAAAGCTGCCAATGCCGACTACACTATTGCCTGGGAAGAAACTAACTTCGCCCGCTATCAATTCCTCCATCGAAGCGGACAAGCAGTACCTTTAAAGATGTATGCAGACATCAAGCATCTTGAGGGTACTGGTATTCAAAAACACTGTGGAGGCTTGTGGTACACTGATGAAGGTCGTTTATGCCACAACGGCATTACGTTGCTGATGCGCGTCAGGATGACTGGCAGACTAATGGATACAGAAGGACAAGTCAGAGAACGGAACTTCATTTATTTAGGTGCTGACCTACTGGATCTCGACTCCATCATTCCTGTCAAGGAGCAGATAGAAGATAAAATACTGGTTGTTGGAGATTTCAAAAACGATGTCCACGATACTTATATTGGTCCACAACCTGGCTCAGCCATCTGTATAAATGCCTATATTGCCCTGATGAACGGCGACCATCTGATCAACTGGTGGTGCGCCTTGTTGCTTTTCTGTATCTATACAGCAGTCGGCATTTTCTATTTGTCAGGCCACTCTCTCATAAACCGTATAAAATGGAAGTGGCTGAAATTCATCATGTCGTTTGCCAGCTTAACATTATTCTTTATGGTCATTGCTGGCATTGCCTATCTTTTCGAAGTGGCCTTCAACATTTGGGTGCCAACGATTGTATATTCACTTCTCAACACCGTTGTACAGAAATACAAAGACTTCAATTCAAAAACAAATGAGAAAACTATTGCTACTGCTGAGTCTGACACTGGGAATTAACCAGATGAAAGCCGACAGCTTTAAAGTTCTGTTCGTGAACGACGCCAACCTGAAATACGTGAATGGCAAGAACGTGAAAGTTGGAGATATCTTCTCTAACGTTCAGGACATCCAATGGGAAAAAGACAAACAGGCTGTCAAAGCCATCAACATGACGACAAAAAAGCAAACATTGTTTGTTGGTAAAAGCTGGATCAAAAAGAGTGGCATTGACGCTATGTTCCATCATAGACATCTTTCTACTCATGACGAGTTTGATGAGAATGCAGAGGCCACCATCTTCGATAAGTTGGCGCGCACATTTGAAGATCAGTACGATCTACTCGACTCTGTCATGGTAGAGACTCAAGTAGAGCTTTCTGCAAAACGTTATTTCATGATAACCTATGAATATGGTGATACCAGACTAACGAAGAAACTGAGTCATAGCGGAAAGAATGTCATTATCGACACCTCCATATTTAATGTTGACGAGGAGAAGTTGGAGCCTCGTGATGTCATGCTCACCATAGACTATTTCAATGAAGACACAGGTGAGACCATCTATGTAAAAGATGTGGAGATCAGCTATATCCCCAACCAGATAGACAATTGATAAATATGAAGAAGCAAAGACAAACAATCAGCGGGCTTAATTTCTGGTTGATCAGTGTGGCAGCCTTCGCTATGGTCATCGCAGCCATCGTTCAGTACATCGCCATGCGTAACAGCATGTTCAAGGAAGCAGAGCTCCATGCCAGGAGCGAACTGATGGCTACCAAGCAGAAGATAGAAACAGCCATCATTGATGTGGAGTCGTTGGTCAGTAGTTCGACATCGGCAGTAATAAACATCACCAATATCCCTGATGGACTATATGCGCTGACTCAGAAGATATTGAAAGACAATACCAACTTAACCAATAGCATAGTGGCATATAAGGCTGGATACTGGAATAAACAGGATAGTGCCTATGCAGTATGTTCATATAGGAACGGAGATAACATACTTCGGAAACGACTGCCAGATGATTATCTCAACGAAGACTGGTTTACCAATGCTCTCAAAACAGGTAAGCCTTTCTGGGATGAACCTTTCATGAATGAGGGAAAGTTGAATACCAGATGCGTGGTACCTATTAAGGATAATCTCAACCAGACATTTGCCGTGTTGGCAGTCTCTATTCCCACAGACATTCTAACAAAAGACATAAAAGGATTGTCTGCTTACCCCAATTCATATGCAAAACTTATCAGTAAGTACGGATATAAGATTATAGGACCTAATGGATATTTCAGCGAAAGCGATGCCCTCCATTTCACTGAACCAGTGGGTAATATCGGCTGGAAGTTAACGATGGTTTGTCCCAATTCCGATATAGGCAACAACATCCTTTCAGGTCGTATCCTCGTGTTAGTACTCATGTGTCTGGGTATCTTGTTGCTGGGCTTTATTGTCATCAATTCGCTGTTGAATCTGCGAACTTTGAAGGAAGCTACTGAAGAGAATTCAAGGATGGGTGACGAACTGGAGCAAGCACGTGACAGACAGAGTGCGATGATACTGAAACAACCAGAGGATCTGCCACAACGTGAGAACTTGAATATCAGCGTCGGAAGTATTACCAAGAGTGAGGTGGGTGGTGATTTTTACGACTGCTTTATTGAGAATGATAAGCTATATCTCTGCATTGGCGATGTGGCTGGTTCTGGAGTACCTGCAGCCCTGACAATGGCAATGACACTTAGTGCCTTCCGTACGGCCACTCGTCACAGCGATAATCCCGCTTTCCTGATGGAGGACATCAACGCAGCCCTCTGCCAACAAAAGAAGGATAAAACTACCGTAAAGTTCCTCTGTGGTACACTCGATCTTAAGACGGGCGAACTGCACTATTGCAATGCCGGGATGCACTCTCCAGTCCTGCTCACTAACAATAGGAACTGGGAGATTGAAGTTGATAACAACCCACGCCTTGGCATGAGTATCGACTCTCACTTTACAGAACAAAAAACGCATTTGATCAACGAGAATGTGCTGTTCTTCTATACCGACGAGCTAACAGAAGCTAAGAACAGCAGAGGTGATAAGTGGGGTGACAAGCGCTTGCAGGCCCTACTCGAATCTTCGTTCCGTATGAACTCGAAGGAACTGGTGAATCGTATTCAGAAAGCCATCACACAACATACCGACGGTGCCCCTCTTCACGACGACATCACCATGATGGCGATTAAATATATACAGCATTAACAAACCACCTCCCCTCCTCCCGTCGAGGGACTGAAAGGCCGATGGATAAAGGGGTCGTGGCACGGGAGGTGTTGAGCCAGCACCTCCCGCCTCCTCCCGTCACACCTCAGGCAGCCTTGATGGGCACCACCTTGTAGAACGCCACATGACTATGTTCCGTATGCTCGAACTCGAGTTCCTTCATAGCCTGACCCAGATGAATCCTCGTGCTGTGGTTGATCTTCAGCGAAGGATACTCTTTCTGCATCAGCGTCAGCATCTGCGTGCTGTTCATCGTCTTCACCTGTTCACCATCCATGGGCTTGCGGAAACAGGCCGTGATGATATCCGCCATATCCTTCTGCTCCATAAACTCCAGGTTCATTTCCTGAATACGAGCCACCTCCTCGTTGTTAAACCAATAAGGGGCATTCTGCTCACGCAGTTCATAAAGCACCTGAGCATACAACTGATCGTAATCGATGTTGCCCGAGTTGTCGATCTGCTGTCCATCAGGAATCGTCAGACAGATGTAACGACGGCTACCAGTGGCATCCGTCAGCGGATGCGGATTGTTGGTGGTCGCCACGAACGAGGCATAACGGGCCCGATCCTCTTGCGAGGCACCATAGATGGGGCGCCCATTCACCTTACTCTTTGACAACGTCTGTTTCAACGCGGCCTGCTGACTGGGACGGACAGCCTCCAACTCGTCCAGGTTCACAAGGAGGTTGTTGGTCAAGGCCATCTCCTTATCAAACTTGTTCGAGAGGTTCAGGTGATCCAGATAGTACTGACGCAGATGCTGAGGCAACAGACGACGCAGAAAGGTAGTCTTGCCACAACCCTGAGCCCCGATCAACGTAGGCACGCACTCATTGCCATGAAGCGTATCCATCTGAAGCCAATGGGCCACCGTCGAACGCAACCAGATACTCAGAAACGAGAGTTGCTCAGAGGTAACGCCAGGCAGACGATGGAACAACTCAGGCACATGATTCTGGCCATCCCAAGCAGGCAGATGATCCAGATAGTCACGAATAGGATCGAAGCTGTCCACTTCCGCCGAGTTGACATATTCCATAATGTCAGGCTTCGGACTGGCCCCATCGCAGATGTTCTCGCGCTTGGCCTGAAGGATGATATTGTTCAATACCAACTGAGTCAGTGGCAGGAACGAGGGATCCCCACCGTCAGCAGGCTTCACAGCATATTCCACCTTCCCGTTCAGCACATTGCGACGCAGGAGGTAGTTGTCTTTTAAGAACTGCTCAGCGGCGAGCATTCCTTTAACTTGGGCAGACATAGTCTGACCGTGAATAAGTAGATTCTTACTCATGTTAGAAATTGATTTTAATAAGTTAATAATAATTGTTTAAGGCAGCGGGCTTCTCATAGCTAGCTGTTATCGGGGTGCAAAGATACAACAAATATTTTGAATATCCAAATGTTTCCCCCGATTAAGTGTTAAAAATGGCATTAACTCAAAAAATTGCTAGCATTAAATGTAGCAATTGCTACCATTAAAGGGAACAATATTTAGAATTAATAGTAGTAAAGCCGACGCTTTGATATGGTCTCTCATAATGGTATTAAATATTTTGACATGCGTTTCTGATGGCGTTTTTCAGCACGGGAGATGGACAGACGATAGACGGGAGGTGATGGGGAGGAGTTCACCAAACACCTCCCGCCTCACACCCCCTTTGTACATAGGCCTTTCAGCCCCTCGACGTGAGGAGGGGAGGTAATTAATTATAATATCTTCATAATCTCACGGAGGCTGGTGACGACGAAGGTAGGGGCTGTGGTCTTTTCGTGTTCAGGGTAGCGGTTGAAGAAGAGGGCATCAAGGCCTGAGGCCATTGCACCCATGATATCCGTCTGTAGGTTGTCGCCAATCATCAGAGTGGTGTCACGCTGGGCTCCGGACTGTTGAAAGGCATAGTCGAAGAACTGCGGTGAGGGTTTGTTGACACCTGCATCTTCGCTGAGGATGATGGTATCGAAATAGTTTCTTAGGCCACAGGCTGCTAACTTCTTATATTGCACCTCGTGGAAGCCGTTGCTGCACATGTGCAATCTATAACCCTTGTTGCGCAGGTAGTCCATCAACTCATGGGCTCCATCCACCACTCCGGGCTTCGATGAGCAGAAATCCAGAAAACGGTCACTCATCTCCAGGCAGTAGGCATCTGTCACATTCAATCCTTTGCCCACACTTAGGGGTCTGCGGAAGCGCTCTACGATCAGATAATCACGGGTGATCTCACCTTTGGAGTATTGTGTCCACAGATCGATGTTCGTTTGCCAGTAGGCATCATAGAATATCTGCGGGTCGGCAAAATATCTCGCCAGTCCGTAAGCCTCATACGTTTCCCGCAAGGCAATGACGGAATTGCCATAGGTATCGTAGAGTGTATCGTCGAAATCGATAAACAGGTCCTTGTACTTCATACTTTAAAGCGCAAATTACGTCATTTTTCTCGAATTACCTTAATTCCGCAGCACTTTAGTTTAACTATTTTTATAAGTTCCTGAGCAACAAAAAGTTGCCCAGGATTTTGCCATGTCAGATTTTTCACTTACCTTAGTGCTGCAAATCAAGACAAGCA
>Ga0256404_1005380_pt1 | contig 22724 bp, 29 predicted proteins | sample RumenRJG_01DNA_FD_185990 | JGI IMG/M metagenome (GOLD analysis project Ga0256404, IMG submission 185990) | Bovine rumen microbial communities from Lethbridge, Alberta, Canada - RJG_01 | ecosystem: Host-associated > Mammals > Digestive system > Stomach > Rumen | place: Canada: Alberta | collected... | reverse complement strand
ATCCACAGTTATCTTAAGTATATTATATAAAATTAGAGAGAAATTCAAAAGAAGGAATATGATAATATACTAGTCAGTATTAAATACAAAATCTCTCTTGTAACTGACTATATATATCATACAAGGTTTTTATGATTAAAGAAAAAAATAAAGATGAAGAAAAAGATTCAGAAAAAGAAAAAGAAACTGATGATGGACATATAATTTTTATAGATAGATTAGAAATAAATAAAGACAAAGAATGTAAAGAAGAAAAGAAGTAGTCTAAATTACTTGAAAAAAACAAAAAACTTGTTATAATATGCGAGTAATAAGGGGTGGTATTATGCCAAAGTCAGTATACAATAATTCTGTTGATAAGTTAAATAAACAAATTAAATCTTTAGAAAATCAAGATAAATCTTTCAATAAGTATAAAGATATAAAAGAAGAAGTACCTGTACTTAATAGAAAAGATTTTACTAATAAGTATCCAAAGAAAAGTACTAAGAATGAGAAATACAATAAAAATAAAATTAGAGACAATATTATTGTTGATAATAAAAAATATAAAAAAGAAAGCAAACCAATACATGATAAAATAATTACTATACCAGATAAAAAGGAAAAAAGCATTCCAAAAAAAGAAGCAATAAATAAAAAAGACAAAGAAGAAGGTTTATCTTCTGAAGAAACTATAAAATTTGGAAAACTTGAAAACGAAATGCATAGTTTATATGATAAAGTAAATGATGTTGTTGATGATATTGAAAATACTAAAACAATTGAACTAGACCAAGATATAATAGATAAAGCAATCAATAAAACAAATTTTGAAAAAAATATTTCTAAAATTTCTAAAGATATAGATGATATTGATCAAGAAAATTTAAATAAAATTGTTAATACTTTAGCAATAATTTTTGGAGTTTTATTATTTTTATTTTTAATATTTATTATTTTCATAAGTGTTGTTTAAAAAATAATAATTTTCTTTTTACATTACAAAACAAATATAATATAATATTCATAAGGAGAGATGAATAATGGATAGTGAGACAATTTTAGTAAATGCAACTGAAGAAATGAATAATTCTATGAAAAATTTGGAAAAAATGTTTACAACAGTAAGAGCTGGTCGTGCTAATCCTTCTAGTTTAGATGGGGTTCATGTTGATTATTATGGAGTAGCAACTCCTTTAAAACAATTAGCAACTATATCTGTACCAGAAGCTAGACAACTATTAATTAAACCTTTTGATAAACATTCTTTAAAAGCAATTGAGAAAGCAATTTTAGTATCTAATCTAGGTTATAATCCTAATAATGATGGAGAAACAATTAGAATAATAATTCCAGAACTTACAGAAGAAAGAAGAAAAGAGCTTGTTAAACAAGTTAGAGCACTTGCTGAAGAAGCGAAAGTTTCAATCAGAAATATTAGAAGAGATGCTATGGAAGATATAAAAAAAGAAGAACTTCCAGAAGATGAAGAAAAAGGAAAAGAAAAAGAAATTCAAGATTTAGTAAATAAATACAATAAAAAGATAGAGGAAACACTAAAAGAAAAGGAACAAGAATTACTTACTATATAGTAATTCTTTTTTAGAATATGTTATTAGATGGAAAATTAGTTAAAAGTGAATCATTAAAAGAATTAAAAATAAAATATAGAGATATTAATACAGGACTAGCAGTTATCGAAATAGGGGATGATTTTGCTAGTAATAGATATATTAAGCAGAAAGAAAAATTAGCAAAAGAATTAGATGTTAAATTTAAATTAATTAAACAAGCAACAGCAACTACTGAAGAATTAGTATCAATAATTGATAAGTTAAACAATGATCATAATATTGATGGAATAATTGTTCAATTGCCATTACCAAAAAATATTGATTATAATATTATAAGAAACAGAATAAATCCAAATAAAGATATAGACGGTGTAAATGATACAAATAGAATAGCTCTAATTGATAATTGTAATAATGCTTTAATACCATGCACAGCTTTAGGTGTTATGAAAATTATTGATTTTTATAATATTGATGTATCTGGAAAAGATGTAGTAATTATTGGAAGAAGTATTCATATTGGCAAAGCCTTATATAATTTACTTTTAAATAGAGATGCAACAGTTACAATTTGTCATTCCAAAACAAAAGATTTAAAAAAATATACTAAGCAGGCAGATATTATTATAACAAGTGTTGGTAAAGCTAATTTAATTACTCAAGACATGATTAAAGATGATGTATGCTTAATAGATGTTGGTTTTAATTACTTAAATGGAAAAATATGTGGAGATGTATCACATGATGTTGTAAGATATAAATACTTAACTCCAGTACCTGGAGGTGTTGGACAAATGACAGTTTACTCAATATTTGAAAATTTATATAAAGCCTATAATTTAAATAAACAAAACACTATAAGTACTACAAAAATAAATTAATTGTTTAATTATGTTTTTTATGATATAATAGGCATATCGACATTGATTAGGAAGTAGTAATATAATGATTATTTTAAGAAAGTCTATGTTTGATGAAAATAGATAATATAGTTATATGAATTCATCCTAGGAGTCCTTATTAATAGTAAGCGTATTCTTGCGTTAAAAGATTAAGTGTATAGATATAATCTATAAATTAAGGTGGTACCGCGATAATTCGTCCTTATTGTGGTATCTTTTTTGTGGGGTGAAAGTTATGGAAAAAATTAGATTTATATTTGATTTAGATGGAACAATTATTGATAGTGATTATTCAAATGAAAAAGAATACTTTAAAAGTATTTTATCTGAAAAAGATAGTAAAAAATTTATTTATAAATTACCTATATTATTAGAAAAATATGAAAGAACTCATAAGAAATATACTAATGGAGATATAAAAGCTTTCTTTATAAAAGAAACTGGAATAGAATTTACTGATAGTATGTTAAAAGGTTGGTATGATTCTTTAATACCAAATAATTACAAGGAAATCGATGGTATTAGAGAAGTCTTAGAATATTTAAAAAATAAAGGTAAGAGTATAGTTGTTCTATCTAATTGGATTACTGAAGTACAATTAGAAAGATTACGAAAAGCAGATTTAGCTAAATATTTTGATGAAATCTATGGTGGAGATGTAATTCTTAAGCCAAGAAGAGATGCTTATATGTTAGCTTGTGGTAAGTATGCGACAGAAAATAGTATTATGATAGGAGATAATCTAGATCTTGATGTATTAGGGCCAAATTTATATGGTATAGATTCATTATTTTATGATACTAAGAATACTGAAGTTAATAAAGTAAAAGTTAAAAGTATAAATGATATGAGAAAAATTAAGGAGATGTTTTAAATGAAGATTGATGAAATTAAAGATATGATTTTAGAAGATCAAAAAAAGGTTAAAGATTTAAATAGTCTAAATGACTTAAAAGTTAAATATTTAGGTAAAAAAGGTTTAATAAGTGAATTAAATCAAGAAATTAGAAATATACCTAATGAAGAAAAAAAAGATTTTGGTAAAAAGGTAAATGAACTAAAAAATATATTTAATGACTTTTATGAATCTAAGAAAAATGAACTTGAAACAATTAATTTAAATGAAAAATTAAAGAGTGAAGCAATTGATATTAGTTTACCTGCTTATAATATTAAAGTTGGTGCTCCTAATATTTTAGAAAAATTAATTGAAGAAGTAGAAAGCGTCTGTATGTCTATGGGCTATGATGTAGTAGATGGACCAGAAATTGAAGAAGATAAATATAACTTTGAAATGTTAAATATACCTAAAGGACATCCAGCACGTGACGCTCAAGATACATTTTATCTTGAAGGAGAAGAAATACTTCTACGTAGTCAAACATCTCCTGTTCAAGTTAGAACAATGTTAAAAGGAAAAGGAAAAGTACCTATTAGAATGATTTGTCCTGGTAAAACTTATCGAAGAGATGATGATGATGCAACTCACTCTCATCAATTTATGCAAATTGAAGGACTACTAGTAGATAAAGATATTAGCTTAAGTGATTTAAAAGGAACACTTGATATTATTTGTAAAAAATTATTTGGAGATGAAGTTGAAACACGTTTTAGACCAAGTTATTATCAGTTTACTGAACCATCAGTAGAAGGAGATATTACTTGTTTCCATTGCCATGGTAAAGGGTGTAACATTTGCAAAAACACTGGCTGGATAACAGTTGTTGGAGCAGGAGTTGTTCATCCCAATGTTTTAAGAATGAGTGGCTATGATCCAGAAGAGTGGAGTGGTTTTGCCTTCGGTTTTGGAGCCGAAAGACTTGCTATGTTAAAGTATGGAATAGATGACTTAAGAGTATTTTATAATACCGATTTAAGAGAAACTAGAGTGTTTGATAGATGGGAGGCTCGCTAATATGATGAACTTAGAATGGGTAAAAGATTATATTGATATATCAGATCAAGACTTAAAAGAATTAGCAGTTAAAATTACTAAGGCTGGTATTAATATTGAAAAAGTAGTTTCCAATCATATTGATAATTTAGTAATTGGAAAAGTTCTAACTTGTGAAAAACATCCTGATAGTGACCATCTAAATGTATGTAGTGTAGATGTAGGAAAAGCTAAATTACAAATAGTATGTGGAGCACCTAATGTAAAAGCTGGAATCAAGGTAATAGTTGCTTTACCAGGAGCAGTTTTACCCGGAGAATTTATTATAAAGAAAAGTAAGATTCGTGGAGTAGAATCAAATGGAATGATTTGTGCACTATTTGAACTAGGACTAGAAGAAAAAAACGATGAGAATTATGCTAAAGGAATAGAAATTCTAGGAGAAGATGCTAAAGTTGGAGAAGATCCTTTAAAATATTTAGGACTTGATAATACTTTATATGAATTAGATATCCATAAACATAGAAATAATGATTGCTACTACCATATAGGTTTTGCTTATGAAATAGGAGCAATTTTAAATAGAAAAGTTAACCTACCTGATTTATCCTTTAAAGAAGATAAATCTGATAGTATTAATAATCATATAAAAATAGATGTAAAAACAAAGAAATGTCCATATTATTCTGCTCGTATGGTTAAAAATGTTCATATTGGAGAAAGCCCAGATTTTATTAAGAAAAGATTACTATCTGTTGGTATGAGACCAATTAATAATGTTGTAGATATTTCTAATTATGTAATGCTTGAATTTGGTCAACCACTTCATTTCTTTGATAAAGAAAGTCTTGGAGATAAAATTGTAGTTAGAGATGCCAAAGAAAATGAAAAAATTATTACTCTTGATGGAAAGAATAGAATATTAAGTAAAAATGATATTGTAATAACTGACAGTAAAAAACCAGTTTGTATTGCTGGAGTTATGGGTGGAGAAAATACTGAAGTAGAATCTACAACCAAAGATATCTTAATAGAAGCAGCAATATTTGATTCCGTATCAATTAGATATACTGCTAATCGTTTAAATTTAAAGAGTGAAGCATCAATTAGATATGGTAAAGGTTTAAGCTATGAATATACTGAAATGGCTTTAGAACGTGCTTGCCATTTACTAGAGAAATATGCTGGAGCAACCATTCTTTCTGATACTATCAAATATGATGTAATTGATAAGACACCAAAGATTGTTGAGTTTAAAGCCGATGATGTTAATAAAATATTAGGTATTAAAATAAGTACAGATGACATGAAAATAGAATTAAATAGACTAGACTTTGATTACAAGTTAACTAAAGATAAATTTAAAGTAATTATTCCTAGCAGAAGACTAGATATTGATCCTAATATTAATGATATAGCTGAAGAGATTGGTAGACTTTATGGTTATCAAAATCTAATATCTACTATTCCACGTGTTCCAATTAGACAAGGTCAATATATCGGAGATGTTAAATATCGTAAAACTATTTCTCATAGACTTAGAACTCTTGGTTTAAATGAAAGTAAAACTTATACTTTAGTTTCTCCTATTATGGCTAAATTATTTAACTATAGAAAATTAGAACATGCGACCCTTCCTAATCCTATGAGTATAGATAAAAGTATTGTTAGAACTACTCTTATACCATCACTATTAAATGTATATGAATATAATAAAAAAAGAAAAGTAAAAGATATTAGTTTATATGAAATAGCTAAAACATATGATAATAAATATAATGAAACAAGCTTAGTTACTGGACTATGTTATGGTTCATATTTATCTAATGGTTGGACAAAATCTATTAAATATAATTTCTATATTGTTAAAGGAATTGTTGAAAATATTCTAGATTATATGGGCTTTAAAAATAGATATAGTTTTGATATTAGTGATTGTAGTGATCTACATCCCGGAATAAGTGCTAATATCTTATTAGATGAAAAAAATATTGGAATAATTGGACGAGTTCATCCAAATATTTGTAAAGATGAAGTATATGTTTTTGAATTTTCGCTTAATGCCTTAATGACAGATGTAAAACCATTAAAATATAAAGAAGCACCAAAGTATCCAGGTATTAGTAAAGATATGGCTTTTATTGTTAAAAAAGATATTCCTGCTGGAAGTATCATCTCTACTATTAAAAAAGTCGGTGGAAGACTCCTTGACAATGTCTCAGCATTTGATGTTTATACTGGAGAAAATGTTAAAGAAGATGAAAAGTCAATTGCTTTTAGCCTTGATTTTATTGATAAAAATAAAACATTAACTGAAGAAGAAGTAATGAATTTATTTAATAAAATAATTGATAGAGTAGAAAAAGAATATAATGCCATTTTAAGAGATAAATAATAATTTAATATAAAAATATATTTTAGTTTTTAAACTTAACAGTAAATGTTTACAAAATTTTTAAAAATGTGTAGTTGTCAGTGATGTGACACCTAAAAGCAATAATCTGATGAAATGTTAATTCTGAAGCTGAAGATTTTCTTTAGCTTCATTTATTTTGTATCTTTTTTGTATTGGTGAAAGCCATCCAAATACTTGCATTGGAATATTATTTGATCGGTTTAAGTATCTTTTCATTTGTATTTTTAAATCTTCACCATTGTGTCTAGGAGTTCTAGGCCTTATTAACTGATGTTTGATATCTAAATTGTTTAAAAGAATATCTAAAGGGTGTATTTTACTTGTGCTTTTTAAGTAAGTAAATTCTTGCCCATTATCTGTTTGGATGATTTTTGATTGATATCCAAATATAGAATAGCTCTTTTAACAAAGTCAACTGTAGAATAAGCTGATTGTTCCTTATTAATATAAAATCCCATTTTCCTAAGCACTCTAAAAAGTGATGGAGCAGTTCTTGAGTATCCTTTTTCTGTTCTTAGTTTTCCATACAGTTCAGACATAGAAATATGGGGATTCATTTTTATTAAATCCTTAATCCATTTTATTGCTTTTTTTCTATATTAGTAGTGTCACATCAATTGTATAACAACATAATTTATGAAAAAATTTCTCAAGATGAATTGAAAAAGTTAAAAAAAGGTAGTATCATTATATATAAAATAGGGGATATGTATATAGCTCACAGGATTAATAAAGTAATAATTAATGATGAAGAAGTTAAATATATGACTAAAGGAGATAATAATACAACAAGTGATATTAAATTAGTTGCTACTAGTGATATTAAAGGGGTTTATATAGGATATCCAACTGTATGGCTAAATGAATTTTTTTCTAAGAATTGGTAATTATAATGATAAAGAAATTTGGAGATAATCTAATATTTATATAGATGTAGGTGATTATATGGGAAAAGAAATAAAAAAAAGAATTGTTGACAGTGATATTGAACTTGCTAAAAACTCAAGTCGTAAAAAATCAATTATAACAATTATAATTCTATTAATAATAATTATTCTTCTTGTACTATTTTTATTATATGACTATGAAATAATATTTCCAGAAAAAGAAAAAAATACAACAACTGAAACTACTACTAAAAGACATGAAAAGAAAGATGTTAATTTAGATATAAATAATCCTAATATAATTAATTTATATAATAATGTTCATAATAATATTAGTGATGATTTAATTTACAGTACTGATAAAATGACTACTGATAAGATGAGTAATGAATATAAATTAGATCTTGCCTATAATATTTATAAAAAAGATATCTTAGATGAAACTACTAAAATTAGTATATCTGAAGATAAAATTAAAAAATCATATGAATTAATATTTGGAAAAAATAGTTATAAACATGTTGATAATATAAGAGATAAGTGCAATACTTTAACTTATGATTCAATTACCAAATCATATATAAATAATAATCCTAGTACTTGTAATATAACAGATAAAGAAACTATTCATGAAAAAATAATTTCGGCTATAAGAAATAAAAATAATAAATTAGTTATTACAAGTGCTGTTGTTTATAATATTGGTGAAGATGATAATACTAGTAATTTATGTCAAGATAGAGATTGTAACAAAGTATTAACTGAAAATAACGGCGATTATACAAGAGAAAAGCATTTTAATGATTATATAGATGATAATAAAGATCAGTTGCAACAATATTCTTATGAATATAAACTAGATAATGATGGTTTCTATTATTATGTAGGTTTTGAGAGGACAAAGAATTAGTCCTCTTTTTTTTTAGAATATTTTATTGTACAATAAGTATGTGGTGGTTTTATGCAACTTAAGTATAATAATAAAGAATATGAAATAGTAGTAGAAAAGAAAAGAAGTAATAAAAATACCTATATTAGAGTAAAAAAAGATTTAAAAGTACATGTAACAACTTCTATATTTACAAGTAATTTTACTATTAATAGATTAATTAAAGATAATTATAAAAGTATTTGTAATATGATTGATAAGGAAGAAATTAAAGTTAGAAATAATAATGGTTTCTTTTATCTAGGAAAACAATATGTAATTATTCATGTTGATGGAGCTAAAGTAGAGTTTTCTGGAGATATAGTTTACATTGGTAATGATATTGATATAGATAAATGGTATAAAAATAAAGCTAAAGAATTATTTAAAGAGAGACTTGACTATAATTATAATAATTTTAGTAGGAAAATACCTTATCCTAAACTTAGAATTAGGAAAATGACTACTAGATGGGGAGTCTGTAATATAAAAACACATGTAATAACTTTAAATCTAGAATTAATAAAAAGAGATACTAAATATTTAGACTATGTTATTATCCATGAACTTAGTCACTTAATACATGGAGATCATTCTAGATCATTTTGGAATTTAGTTAGAGAAAATTTATCCGACTATAAAAAATATCGAGATGAAATGAAGGAGTTTTAATGATTATCACTAGTTTAGAAAATAATAAAATTAAAGAACTTGTTAAATTACAAAAAAAGAAGTATCGTGATCTTACTAATACTTTTATTGTTGAAGGGGACCACTTAGTTAATGAAGTTATAAAAGAAGGATTAGCTCTTGAATTATTTGTTTTAGATGGAGAACATTTTTCTTATAATCTACAAACAACTTATGTAAGCGAAGATGTAATGAAAAAGATTAGTACAATGGACTCCATTCCCAAAATAATCGCTTTATGTAATAAGATTAATAGTAAAAAAAATATTGGTAATAGAATATTGCTACTGGATGAAATACAAGATCCAGGAAATTTAGGAACTATTATCAGAAGTGCAGTAGCTTTTAATATCACTACAATAATTCTTTCTAATAATACAGTTGATTTATATAATCCTAAAGTATTAAGAAGTACCCAAGGTATGTTTGCACACATTAATATTATTAATATGGATGAAAATATTGCTCTTAAAGAACTAAAAGAAGCTAATTATATTATTTATGGTACTAGCGTAAATAATGGAGTTGATGTTCGAAAACTAACTAATGAAGAAAAAAATAAATTTTGCTTAATCATGGGTAATGAAGGTAGTGGAATGAATAATAATATTAGTAAACAATGCGATAAAAACTTATATATAAAAATGAATAGTAATGTAGAAAGTTTAAATGTAGGTATTGCCTGTAGTATATTATTATATGAATTAGATAGGTAGGTTATTATGAATAATATTTATGTTGGAAAAGTTGTAGGTACTCATGGTATTAAAGGAGAAATAAAAATATTAAGTGATTTTCAATTTATAGATAAAGTCTTCTTTGTTGGTAATAAAATAATTATTGATAATAAAGAATATATTATTAAAAGTTATCGACATCATAAAAAGTTTGAAATGATTACTATAAATGATTATAATAATATTAATGATGTTTTATTTTTAATAAATAAAAAAGTTTATGTTAATGGAGTTAAATTAGATAATAATGAAATTTTGGATTCAGATTTAAAAAAATATAAAGTAATTAATAGTAATGGAGAAATTGGCAAAGTATTAGAAATATTTATGGCAAGTCCAAATAATAAAATAATAAGAATTATGTTTAAAAAACAGGTATTATTACCAATAAAATCTCCATATTTAAAAATTGATAAAGATAAAAAAGAAATATATATTGAATTAATAGAAGGAATGTGATCAAAATGAAAATTGATATTTTAACACTTTTTCCTGATATGTTTAAAGGAGTTTTTGATGAGTCAATTATTAAAAGAGCTATCTTTGAAAAAAGAGTAGAAATTAATATAATTAATTTTCGTGATTTTACAAAAGATCCACATAATAAAGTAGATGATACTCCATATGGCGGAGGAGCAGGTATGGTACTTATGCCTCAACCAATATTTGATTGCGTTAAAAGTCTAAAAACACCTTTCTCAAAAGTCATATTATTAACTCCTGATGGTATAAGTTATAAACAAGACATTGCCTATAATCTGTGTAAAGAAAAACATTTAATTTTAATCTGCGGTCATTATGAAGGCTTTGATGAAAGAATTAGAAGCCTATGTGATATGGAACTAAGTATTGGTGATTATGTCTTAACAGGAGGTGAAATACCAGCCATGGTTATAGTAGACTCAGTAGTAAGACTTTTACCTGGTGTAATTAATGAAGAAAGTTCCAATAATGATTCCTTTAATAATAATTTATTGGATTATCCAACTTATACAAAACCTAGAGTTTATGAAGGAATGAAAGTCCCAGAAGTATTACTCTCAGGAGATCATAAAAAAATAGCAGAATATCGTATGCAAGAAAGTATCAAAAAAACAAAATTAAGAAGACCTGATTTATTAGAAAAGTAGTGGTGATTATATATGTATTTAGTAAATAGTAATTATAAAAATGATGGACACATGCTTGATAAAACAGAACTTATGGATATTGATGGATTTTTAATGGGATCAAATAGAAAAGTTTATTCTATATCTGGTTGTGATATAAAAAAAATAAGTATTTCCTCAAAATCCTTGGCTAATCCTATAGTTTATGATAAAGTTAGAGAAAAATACAATTTACTAATACAATATATAACAGGAATATTAATTAATGAAGATGATAATGATGATAATTCAGGTGATGCTTATCGTGAAGCATTAAATAGAATTGAAAAGTTTAGATTAATTATTAAAAATAAATATCGAAAGTTTCTTACTAAAAAAGAACTAGAATATATGTCAAAACAGTTAGTCATTTTACAAAAAGAATTAAATAGAAAACTCTTAGAAATACATAATAGTTATATTGAATCATTAGTAAATGAACATAGTCGTGGTAGATAAAATATTTACATGTAAACTAATATTCTGAATAGATTATTAGTTTTTTATTTGTTATAATTTATATAAGGTGGTAGTAATGAAAAAAATTAATAATAAAATATTTTTGAGAATTTGTTTTATTTCTTTTGTTATAGTAATATCTCTTGGAATGTTAGTATCATTTATAATTAATGATCCTATTTTATTCGCAACTTCAATTAATGATAGTAAAAAAATAAATGTTCTTTTGGATAATGTTTCGGCTAATGTTACTGGCAATGCTACCTATACTTTACCTAAAGTAAGAGATACTTCGCTTAGTAATTATAATGTAATTTTTTATAGTGCTACATCTACAGTTACTTATAACTTTACATTAACTAATAAAAACAATGAAGACGTAATTCTTACTAAAATTATTCAAGAAAATCCTTTATGTTTCGGTTCAAGTCCTAGTGATAATAAAATAGTATGTGATAACCTAGAATATAAATTATTTTATAATGATAGTAGTAATATTAAAATTGGAGATAAATTAAAACAAAATGAAACAAAAAAATTAAAATTAATAATAAAAGTGCCTGATAACTTAAATGGCTTAGTTAGTTTTCCAATTAAGATTGACAATTTAGATATAAAACTTATATATACTAGATAATTATGATATAATTTTAGTATAAAATAGGTGGTGAGTTTTATGAAAAAAAATAATAAATTTTATTTTGTAGATGACATTAATAGTATATCTAATAATAAAAATAAAATATATATTAGTTTTGAATCTAGAATACTTATAAAATTAACTTTAATAATTATTTTATTTATTAGTTCTAGTTTCTTTATTTATAAAGCATTTAATAATGAAAAATTTTTTACTTACACTGCCAAAAGTAAAACAAATTATAGTATTTGTACAAATAATAATTGCTTTAAAAACAATATTATAAATAATTTAAATAATTCCATTATTAAATTTACTAATAGTTATCATGCTAATTTAGATAGAAAAGTATCTTATAATTTAACTTATAAATCAGTAATTAAATTAGAAATATATAATTCTAATAAAGATATATTATATGAAGATACTGATATATTAATTCCTTCTAAAAATTATCATGGTAATAGTAATAATATTAATATTAATAATGTTGGTGATATAAATCTTAATAAGTACTATGAAAGAGTTTTAAATTATAAAAATAATTATAATTTTAATATAAATGCCTCTATTGATCTATTATTCTATTTAGATAATAAAGTCTTTTCTTCTATAACAATTCCTTTAAAGGAATATAGTAATATTACTATTAATGATCTATCTATAACCAATGAAAAAATAAGAATAGATAATGATACATGGAATAATTATAATAGTTATTATGCACTTATTGGTCTTGTTCTAATTTTAATTTGTTTGATTTTAATTATTAAATTAACTAAATTTGTTAGTAAATCATTTGGAAACAAGTCAAATTATCAAAAAGAACTTGATAATATATTAAAAAAGTATGACAAGGATATTGTTAATATAAAGGAAAGTTATAATTATAAAAAAAGAAATATAGTTGAAGTAGAGAGTTTTAAAGAATTACTTGATGTACATAGTAACTTGCAAAAACCTATTATTTATTCTAAAATTAATAGTGTAAAGAGTGAATTTATAATTGATAATGGTAAAATTATTTATAAATTTATTATGAAAGAGGCTGATTTTTAAGAATACAGGTAATCATATGAATGATTCTAATTTTAGAAATATAATTTTTATTGTTATGTTATTTGCTATATTAGTAGTAACATTTACATATATTTATTTTACTGGAGGAAATTCTTCAATATATCTTGATTTGCCTTAAGGACCTAGGTCCTTTTTACTTTGGAGGTGCTTTATGTCTAATATAATTGATTATTTAAATTGGCGAGGAGATATTCCTATTTCAAATATATCACCATTTAATGAAGTTGATGATTTGATTTTAACTAGATTTTCATATCTTAATTTAGATTTAATAAATTATAAAGATAATATAAAAATAGAAGAAATTAGTAAAGAATTTACTAATATAAATAAAGATTTATTTAGAGATTATCGGGATAAAGAGTTAATAAAATTACTAGGCAAGTCTAAAAGATTTAAAAATATGAAAATAACTGATTATATAAATCATAAAGATATAGAAAAATCCAAACAATTTGGAGCAGTTACTATTCATATAAATGAAAATGAAATGTATATATCTTTTATAGGTACCGATAAAAGTATTGTAGGTATTAAAGAAGATTGCAATATGAGCTTTATGAAAAATATTCCTTCACAAGTAGAAGGACTTAATTATACTAATAAAATAGTTAATAAATATAATAAAAATTTTAGATTAGGGGGTCATTCAAAAGGAGGTAATATTGCCGTTTTCTCAGGACTATATGTAAATGATTTTATAAAAGATAAAATTATAAGTATATCTAATTATGATGGACCAGGTTTTACCAAGAGTATAGTAGAAGAAAAGAAAAATAGTCAAATATTAGAAAAAATAACAACTTATTTACCAGATGAATCAATTGTTGGCATGATGCTTGAACATGATGAAAAATATGAAATAATTAAAAGTAGTATTGAAGGATTAGGACAACATAATATTTATAGCTGGATGGTTAATTATAATAGTTTAATTAGAGTTAATAATATAAAAGATAAAACTATTTTAATTAATAAAACTATAAGAGATTGGCTTTTAAATACTGATAAAAAATCTCGTGAGGTATTTGTTGATGCTGTATTTAATTTAATTGATTATAATGCTAAAGATACTTACAATGATTTATTAGTTAATTGGAAAAAAGAAGTACCAGTAATTATTGATAATTATAAAGAACTAGATAGTAATCAAAAAAAGACAATTAATAAGATGTTAAAAATATTTATAAAAACAGCAATAGATAATTTTATACATTTGAAAAAGGTAGGTAGAATATGAAAATAGCAGTTATTTCAGATATACATGGTAATTTAGAAGCAATGAATAGAGTACTTGAAGATATAAAGAAAAGAAATATTGATAAGATATTTTGCTTAGGAGATATTATTTTAAAAGGAACTCATATGAAAGAGTGTCTTGATCTAGTAAGAAAAAATTGTGAAATAGTAATTCAAGGAAATTGTGATGAAGTGTTTTCACATGATAATTTTAATTTTCAAAATAATTTAGAAAGAAAAAAATATGAGTGGGTTAGATCTAAACTAGAAAAAGAAGACTTTGATTATTTATTAAATTTACCAAAAAGTTATGAATTTTATATGAGTGGTAGATTAATAAGATTATTTCATGCTACTCCTGGAGATATATATGGTTATGTTGGAAATATTGATAAGTTAGATAATTTGTATAGTTTGTTTTTACCAAGTAAATATACTTCTAATAAAATTTGTGATGTAGTAATTTATGGTCATATTCATACCCAATATATGCAAAAAATTTATAATAGAACAATAATAAATGTTGGAAGTGTAGGAAATTCACTTGATGTAATTAGAAATTCGGAAAAAGATGGTAATAATAAAAATACAACATGTGCTGATTATTTAGTAATAAATGGAAAATATAATTTCAAAGATTATGCTGATTTATCTTTTGAATTTATAAATTTAGAATATGATATAGATAAAGAATTAAATTCTAATACAGATAACTTTGAATTTGAATCATATTCCCACGAATTAAAATGTGGAAAGTATCGCGATATTGCTAAAGTAAAAGAAAGCTTAAAAAAAAGAGACATTGATTATAATAAAATATAAGAATAATATAAAAATTGCTTTACAGTCAATGTAAAATTTGTTATAATTAAAAACGTTAACGAGAGTGATCCGCTGATTTTAGAATTATGATCATTTGTAAATATATATAGAGAGGAGACTTAAAATGAATATTATTGATAAAATTAATGCAAATCAAATGAGAAATGATATTCCAGAGTTCCGTGTTGGAGATACTATAAGAGTCGACGTTAAGATTATTGAAGGAAAAAGAGAACGTATTCAAGCTTTCGAAGGTGTAGTTGTTGCTCGCCGCGGTGGAAGTGTTTCTGAAACATTTACTGTACGTAAAGTATCAAGTGGTGTTGGCGTTGAAAGAATTTTTCCAATTAACTCACCAAAGATTGCTGGTATTACAGTAGTACGTAGAGGTAAAGTTAGACGTGCTAAACTTAACTTCCTTAAAGATATCCAAGGAACATATCGTATTAAAGAAAGAGGACAAAAATAAAGAAGTAAGGTTTCGACCTTTCTTTTTTTATGCTATAATAATCTAGGTGATTGAATGAAAGAGTTAAATAAAAAAGAAACAAATAAAACAACAAAAAGTACTTTTAAAGATATAATTATTTATATATTAATAATTTTTGCAATTTTACTATTTAAAAAATATGTTATTTCTCCAATCAGAGTAAATGGAGAGAGTATGATGAATACTCTACATGATGGAGATATTATGATTATGAATAGTATAAACTATAGATTTAGTGAAATCAAAAGATATGATATTGTAATTATTGATGAAGGACAAGAACTAATTATTAAGCGAGTAATTGGTCTACCTGGAGATACTGTAAAATGTGTTAATAATAAGTTATATATTAATGGTAAAAGAGTAAAAGATAAGTATGCCAGTAGTAAAACCAGTGATTTCTCAGTTGATGTTGGAAATGGAGAATATTTTGTTTTAGGAGATAATAGAAGTAATTCTATGGATAGCAGAGTATTCGGAACATTTAAAAAGAAAGAAATCATTGGAAAAACTAGTTTAACAATATTTCCTTTTAGTAGATTTGGAAATAAAAAATAGTAATTCGACATAAAAGTTCAAAAAAACCGAACTTTTTTTTTGTATTTTTAAAATCTATGATATAATTGATATAGTAAAGATAGGGTGATGTACTATTTTTGCAAAATTTTTAGAATTTTATTTATGGAGGTGAATTATGAAAAGAAAAAGAAAGGGCTTAATAGCTTTAGCAATTGTTGCAATGGTTGCTATTTTAGGTGTAGGTTATGCCGCAATTACTGGTGTTCCATTTACTATTAAAGGTAATGCTAGTGCTGAAGGAGATCAATCAGCATTTAATGTTCATTTCTCAGCTGTAGAGTTTGATGGCGCAGAAATAAAAACAGCAGCAGATAAAATTACACACAACGAGACACAAGACGATGCTCATTCAGGAACATTTTCTATTTCAGGTTTAGCAACTAAAGGTGATGTTGCAGCATTTACTTATACAGTAAATAATGATAGCTCAGATTTAACAGCAGTTATTCCTAAAGACTCAATAATAGTTTCATCTTTAACAGGTGATGCTGCTACATATTTCACAGTTGCAGTAGAATCTGAAAACCCAGAAGGTGATGTTACTATTGCTCCAGGAGGAAATACAACTATTACAGTTACCGTTACATTAAATAAGACTCCAATTGAAAAAGTTAATACTGGAGATTTAACTGTTACTTTTGCAGCAAATCCATCAAATGGAACTAATGCATAATATACTAGATAGAAAGTAGGCAAAGAAGTGACACATTTAAAAAAGGATAAAATACTAGTTTTTTTCTTAGAAATTTTATTACTTGTAGTGCTTTTCTTTGCACTCTTTGTATCAAGTAAATTAAATAGGTTAGCTTTAGCTATATTTTTAACAATTTATACAATAATTACATACTTATTTTTAAAAAATAAGCAAAAGTTTTCTTTATATACCAAACAAGTAACATTAGTTATGCTTGTTTTTGGCGTTATATACTTGATATTTTACTATTTAATGGGACTTTATTTTGGTTATTATAAAAATCCACGTCCCTTAAGTATAAATAGTCTAAAAAATTATATTATTCCTCTTACTATTATTGTAATAGCATCTGAGAACCTTAGAAATATATTTTTAAATAGAAGTAAAAAAGGAAAGAGTTTTTTAGCTTATTTAGCCATGGTATTTATCGATATTGCTATATATTCAAATATTTACAATATTGATAAGTTAGATGATTTTCTTACATTGCTTGGATTTGTTGTTTTTGCATCTATTTCTTGCAATTTACTTTATAATTATATTTCTTTAAGATATGGTACTAAACCAGTAATAATATATAGATTAATAACTCTTTTATATATGTACTTTGTACCAATACTCCCAGATATCTATGTATTCTTTAGCTCGTTTCTTAGAATGTTATACCCATATTTAATTTATTTATTTTTAGATTATAGTTTTGAGAAAAAAAGATATGTTGCGGCTAAAGAAAAAGTAAATTATGTATCTATTACTATTATGGTTATATTTATGGTCATAGTTGTAATGTTAGTATCTTGTAAGTTTAAGTATGGAATATTAGTAATAGGATCAGGTTCAATGACTGGAACAATCAATAAAGGAGATGCAACTGTTTACCGAACTTATAATAATGGTGAAAAAATAAAAAAGAATGATATTATTATATTTAATGTTAATGGAGTAAGATATGTCCATAGAGTTATAAGTATAAAAAATATTAATAATAAAATAAGATATTATACTAAAGGAGATGCTAATCAACAAGCTGATGACTGGGTACTTACAAATAAAGATATAATTGGTAAGTCATTATTTAAAATTAAATATTTAGGTTATCCAACATTATGGTTAAGAGATTTATTTAGTTAGAAAGGAGTATAGATATGAATAAAAAAAGAGTTCACAAATTATTTGAAGAAGAAACTAAAAGAAAAAATAAAATAATAAAAAATTCTCTTTTCATTTTAGCATTAACTTTAGTAATAGTTCTTCTTAGTTTATTCTATTTTCACTATAATAAAACTGAATATGTCTCATTTAAAGAAAAAGGTAATGTTGATTACCAAGTATATTTAAGAGATAATACCTTTTTTAATAATTCTTTTTTAGGAAAAGATAACCAATATATATCAAACATAGTTGATTATATTAAAACTACATATAATTATAATTTATCAATGGATATGTCTAATATAAATTATAATTATAAGTATAATATTAATGCTTCATTAAATATAGTTGATACTAAAGAAAAAAAAGTACTATATAACTATGAAGAAAAATTAGTAAATGACATTAACAAATCATCTAATGGAAAGAATACTGTTAATATTACTCAAAATATAAATATTGATTATAATAAATATAATGCTTTAGCAAAAAAATTTATTACAACATATGATTTAACAGATGTTGATGCTAATTTAGTAGTTAGTTTAAATGTAAATGTTAACGGTTCTTGTGAAGATTTAGAAAAAAATAGTAAAAATCAAAGCAGCATTGAACTTACGATTCCTTTAAACAAAAAAACTTTCTCTATTGAAGAAAGCAATGACATTGCTGATGGTAATGAAAATATATTGGCTTGTAAGAAAATAAATAACTATTTTTATATTCTGATATTTATAATTTTATTGATAATTATTGATATTATATTAATAGTTAGATTATATATTTATATTGTTAAGACAAAGTCTGCAGAAGCTATCTATAATAGTGAATTAAAAAAGATTCTTAATTCATATGGTAGTTATATTCAAAAAGTTAATAATGAGTTTCAATTTAAAAATTATCAAGTGTTAAGAGTTGATTCATTTGAAGATATGTTAGAAATTAGAGATACTGTTCAAGAACCAATCTTAATGATAGAGAGTAAATATAATAAAGGTGCTTATTTTGTAATACCTAGTGGTAATAAGATATTATATTCCTATGGCTTAAAAGTTAGTGACATAAAGAAAAAAATTAAGTTAGAAAATAAGGAGATTTTATGAAAAAAAAAGTTAATAAAATAGTCTTATATTCTTCTTTTGTATTTTTTTGCTTTCTTTTTTCTTGTATAGTTTATGCATCTATTAGCTCTGTTAATATGGAAGTTGATGGAGTTGCTAAAGCGGAAGCACAAGATGGAATATTTATAACTGATGTTGTATATAATTCAGGAAATAATGTTGATGAAGCAAATTCATCTATCAAAAGTTTTTATCAGACAATGATGTCTTCACATATTGAATTAGGAACTTCTGGTACTTCAAGTATAACTTATACTATTAGTTTATATAATAATAGTGATGATTTATATCGCTATAATGGTCCAAAATTTGATAATGAATTTTATGATAATAATAATATTATCTTTAGTGTAGAAGGATTAAATATTGGTGATACAATTAATTCTAAAGATAAATTAAATTTTACAATTACTTTTTCTTATAGTGATACCAGTAATATTACTAATAATATACTTAATTCTTATATTACTTTTTCTTTTCAAAAAATATATACTGTAACTTATGAAAACTTAACTAACACTAGTTTACCAACTTATGTTGTTTATGGAGAAGATTATGTAGCAAATCTTGGAGTAGCTGACTATAAAATATCTATATATGTAAGTGAAAATTTACTTTCTAAAGATGAATATACATATAATGATGGAACATTTGTAATACCAAAACCAACTGGTAATATGAAAATAATTTATACTGAAGATAAAAATATGAATGATGCAATTATTCCTGTAAAAAAAGAAGAAGGAACAGGAGCAAAATTATCAGATAATTTTACATCTGAATATGTTTCAAGTGATACTGAAATTAAAGGTAGTACTAAAAATAGGTTTAGGAATATTTCAGAAAATTATGATACTAGCACTAATACATATACATTAACAGTTAAAAAGACTTACGATTTTTGGTCTATATTCAGTCCTAATAATCAAGATTTTAATTTAAACTTTAAATTGTCTAACTCTAGTAATTACGTTTGGACAAATGTTACTAGTAGTGAAAGCCATTCATCTACATTTAGTAATTTAAGTAATGTAAGTAGTAGCGTTGATAAAACAACTATTCCAATAGGTGATAGTGTTAATTTAAACATGAAATTTAGATTAAAAATAGGATCAGGTTTAGGTACTGATGAGTTAAAATATCAAATTAAATTTAATGCTGGAGGAGAACAACAAGTAACTAATGTTAACATTTTATTTAATTAAATAAAATGTTAACATTATTAATTAAAAAGTGCGGCTTTTTAATTAACAACAAAATTTAATGTTGTGCTGTTTTAAAATTTTATATATAATTATAGAGGGTGAATTGTTGTGAGTAGAAAAGATGCACATAGAATAAAAAATGAACACGGGATGGATCAATTATTATTAGATCTTAAACCTAAAATATATGAACGAGAGGTATATTTAAATCAGGATATAGATGTTACAGAGTTAGATAAATATCTTGCTAAAAAGAATAAAGAAGGCAAACATATTACTTATTTTCATGCTGTAGTAGCAGCAATTTCAAAAGTAATTTATAATAGAAAAAAATTAAATAGATTTATAGTTAATAGACATTTGTATGAACATAATAAAGTTATTATTAGTTTCGTAGCAAAAGTTGAATTTAATGATAAAGCAAAAGAAATCATGGTTTTAATTCCAATCGATGAAAATGATACAATTGATACAATTAGTGAAAAAATAAATAAGGAAATTAATAAAGTAAGAGTTGATAAAAAAGGTGATAAAGAAGGCGGTGCTAATGGAGCAATTGATATATTAGGCGTTCTTCCTAATGGCCTCAGAGTTCCAATAATGGGATTTTTCAAGTGGCTTGATAGACATGGACTGCTTCCTAAATCTTTAACTACGGATTTATTATATTATAGTAGTATGATAGTAACTAATGTTGGTTCACTCGGTGTCAATGGAATATATCATAATATCACTAATTTTGGAACATGCCCATCTATGTTTGCTATGGGAGAAATAAAAGATAGAGTTAGAGTAAACAATGGTCAAATTGAACCATATAAAGCCTGTAACTTTGGAATAACTTTTGATGAAGGTTGTGCAGAAGGATTTTATTTAATTAAATCTATTAAATTATTTGAATATCTTTTAAATAATCCAAACTTACTTGATGAAAAAGCAAATACTATTTATAATAATTACTATTCAAAAGAAAATAAGTAAATTTATAGGTAATATTATTGAAAATAAGAATATAATTATTATTAAAAAAAATAATAATAAAAAAATAGCATCAAATGCAATGCTATTTTTTTTGATATTTAATAAGTTTTGCATGAAGAACAACTTTTTTTTCATTGTTGTAGCAAGTAGATAAAGTTAATATATTATCATTTGTATTAATTGGGGTATTAAAATTATGCTCACTCCTCTTAGTTATCATATCTAAAAAGTTTTGATAATCATTATCATTTTGAAAATTAATTCTTAAATAATCAGATGTTGTTTTTATACGATAAGTACTAAATACTTGCCACATAGTATTTTCTTTCTCTGTTGATATTAGTATCACATAATTATTAGGATTATTTAACCAATCACTATTAAATATATTTTTAAGTGAACCAAACATAGTTTTATCAAGTCGTCCATGTCCATAAATAATAGTATTTTTGTTCATCTGATTAATATTATTTCGATAATCTAGAAATAACCAACCAGCATTATTTTTCTTCTTACTAAAATCATGACTTAAATAATAACTATTATCGCTATGTTGTACAAAAGGATAATTAATGTTAGTACCTTTTACTTGTATCCAACCAACAGTTTCGTTATTTTGTTTTTTTAACTCATTTAAATCAACATCTATTAATTTCATTTTAATAAAATCCCAGTAAGGATTACTTTTAGAGATTTCTGTATTTTGCTCAATTAATTTAGTATCCTTATTAGACTTTTTTATCTTAGTATTATCACTAATTTTATTTGTTTGTTTATTTATATTTTTATTGTCATTTGTCCATTTAAAAATCTGTAATGTACTCACTATTATCAAGATTAACGATATTAAAAATATTAGTAAGGGTAATTTCTTTTTTTTCTTCAATTTATATTTCTTTTTCTTTTTAATATTACTTTTTTCATTATACAAGTGTCTATTCTTATAAACTCGAGTATTATTATTTGTATTATTTGACTTCATTTTAATCACCACACTTTTCTTTAGTATACTATTATTTTTTTGAAAAATAAAGTTTCTAAAAAATTGTTAAAAAAAATCTTTATGTCAAATTTTGTTTAAGGTATCTTTCGCTATTTTTAGAT
>Ga0256404_1005379_pt1 | contig 22727 bp, 18 predicted proteins | sample RumenRJG_01DNA_FD_185990 | JGI IMG/M metagenome (GOLD analysis project Ga0256404, IMG submission 185990) | Bovine rumen microbial communities from Lethbridge, Alberta, Canada - RJG_01 | ecosystem: Host-associated > Mammals > Digestive system > Stomach > Rumen | place: Canada: Alberta | collected... | reverse complement strand
CTCCCCGAGCCCTTCGGGGTTCGACGAGCGAGACGTGGGGTTAGCTTAGTTCGACCCCGTCGGGGTCGCGCTGGTCTTCGACCAGCATTCACAATTATGATACACCTTCAGGGGAAAAGAGGAATCGGTGAATAGTTACTCGCAGTTGTTCCATGTGACTAAACGCGTTTCCCAGCTTAATCCAATCAGTATGCAGCTATGGCTGAAAATCCCCCTCTAACTTAAGGGAGGACCTGTGTATCAACCACTTTTAATTATGACACACCCTCAGAGGCTAGGTGAGGGGTCATCCCCACTCGCGTACATTCCTAATGCATGGACGCGTGGTGACTCAACCCCACAGGAGGGAACAATGGGAGCCGCCCAAGTCCCTCTCCCCTGATAGGGGAGAGAACAATGGGAGCAATCGCTGAATCGTCCCCGCCTGGCAGTCTAAATCAAAAAAAATGTCAAAAAACACAGAATTAGCGGCCTGAGCAGCAAAAGTCTCGGATAATTGTGCTAACTTTGCGCCGCTTTTCAGCCCAGATGGCGGAATCGGTAGACGCGTTGGTCTCAAACACCAATGGGGTAACACCCGTGCCGGTTCGACCCCGGCTCTGGGTACAAAGATAGGCTGTTAGTCGGTTGATTTTCAGCCTATTTTTATTTTTCAATAAGCAACCAATAAGCAAAAACCAACACAACACCCCATTTTTGCCCCCAAAATTGCCTCATTTGTGGCGGTCGCTGGATCCAACATCGGCGGCGGTGGATAGTGCCAGCGGTTGACGGTTGGTGGCTCATCACCTCGGCGAGGGTTGAGGTGTTGAGGTCGGGGCAGCTGGCGGGTTGGGGTGCTGCTTTCCACCTGTTTCGAGGTGCAAAAGAAACAGGGCAAAACCTCATCGGCTCGCCCTGGAACGTTTGAATTTTCTATGAGATTGTCTGAAAGTTCAAAAAATATCGGTTCTCTAGATTGGCAGTCACTGAACCGACTCGCCATTCTTTGGGAAACTATTATAATCGACTATGCCATATTTGATAAGCAGCTTGTTATAATCTTCATCGTCAAAATATATACTGCTGCCTATTTTGTAGGTGCATTTCTCCTTTAACAATTCCTTTATTATTTGCGCCTGTGTGGTTTCTGCACTCATGATGTCAATCCTATCGAGTACCCATGTTGCAGCCTTTAACCTTATGTTGTCGCTATCTGAGTGCAGCAACTCACTAATGGCCTTTATAGCGTCTTTGTGAAGCCCTACAAGGGCGTTTTTAATCTCTGCCCGGTAAATAGCACACAGCCGGTTATAAAAGCACCTAAAGGCCAAATTATCCTGCCATTTATATAGCGTGCCACGATTCACACCCAACCGCTGGGCTACCGCTGTGTAACTCTCACCGCTGGCCAGCAACAAACACGCCTGCTCCTGCTGGGGTGACAAATCAATAGCATCTAGATTTGTTGCTATTTGTGCAGTTTTGTTGCCCTCTGATTGGGCTTGATTATACTCTGCCATGCTAATAATATTATTACTGAATCGGTAATTCTTGACAATTTAATATAGAGGCAATTTGAAAAACATGGCGGTGGTGTTAGCGGTAAAACCTGACTGCCTCGGCGATCTTTTTGTTAAGTTCCTCTATCGCCTCACTTTTGACGGTTAGCCCTTCTCGCTCTTGGCACGCTGCCTTAACCGCTTGCCTCAAATCGTGTGCCTGTTTTGCCGTCAACTCGCCTCGCTTTTGTGCCTCGGCGATTTGGGCTATAAATTCAACCTCGCCGCCAGCACGCTCAACCAAAGACAAAACCCCAAACCTGTATAACTGTTGCTTGCTTTTCATCGCTTGGAAATTAAATTGAATTTCATTGATTTTTCTTATTGCTTTGTAGGTATCTCGCCAGCGTTTGACCACGGCAATATAAAATGCCTCATCAAACAGGGTTGCCCCTGTGACGGCTGGCACGCCTAAAGCACTCGCCAGCCTGTGGGTGTATCGTTGTTCATACCTCAAAACGTTTCTGCCTTGGTAGAGGTCGGGCGGTTGCACGCCCCTCGCCCTTTGCTCTCGGTTCTTATCATAAAAGCAAAGTTTCTCATCTCGACGGTGGTAATATAAACCGCTGGGCTGCAACAACCGCTTTGCCCTCGCCAGCACGCCCAAATGATTTATATAAACCTCGGTGGGGTGCTGGGTGATAATATTGCACCCCACATCGAGGCGAGTAATGGCGGCGAGGTTCATAGGTAGGTGTAACTCATCGCTCAACCGCTCAACCGCTCTTTGCACATCGGCTCGCCCCATTGACTTGAAGTTATCGCCTAAAAACCATTTGCAAAGTGAACCGTCTTTAACTCTCACTTGCCAGCGGTTAACGGTCACTTTCAAGCCAGCGAGGTTGCCTGTAACAACCAAATCACCGCCGTTGTATTGGTGGGTCGCTACATCGGTGAGGTAACAGGGTGTTTCCTCAATGAAACTCACCCCCTCAACATCGGCGGCGGTTAACTTGAAATTAACGGTGTCAAACATCGGCTAAATTACTAAATCGGTAATTTGTGACAACTTAATATAGTGTCAGTTTGTTTTGAGGTGGGTTTGATACAATCGCCCCCACCTTTGTAGTTACTCGCTGGGTTCTTGGGGCTGGGCGGCGAGGGCGGCGGCTGGGTGGTGCTGGGTGGCTCGCTCTTTCAAAAGGTTCATTTCCTCATCAAGTTCACCGTCACACAAAAGGTTATACAGCGGCACTCGGTCTTTACTCTTGCCTCTCGCTATAAAAACCTCTAATATTGCCCCCTGTTGAGGCTTGCCGTTAACCACATCAAAGCCCTCAAATACAATCAAAATAGCGTCACTTGTGCCTCTCACATCACCATAGGCGAGGTTAACCGCTGGGTCGGGTACAAATATACTGCTTAAATTGTTGCTTTTCATTGTAAGGCTCTTATCGGCTTTCCTGTGAACATCGCCGCCAAAGTTTTTAGGCACATCGCCAAAATAAACAATCAAATCACCCACGGCGGTAGCGTCAAAACGCTCGCTTGCTTTTCTCGGCTTGGTGGCTCGGCTTTGTTCAAACATCGGGTAACTCTCGGTGCTGGCGGTGCAATCAAGCCTCATTTTGGCTTTGCTCGCCACTTTCTCAAAGCGGTAGTAATCGGTAAGTAACATCACGCTGCACCCCCTTTCTCGCTGCAATAGGCGGCGGCTTGGTTGGTTAACTCGGTGTCGCTGACAACTCGGTTGGTCTTTAGCCACGCTTCGACCTCTCGGCGGTCAAAGTAACACATCTTGCCTGTGGGCTTGTAGTGGGGTATCTCACGCCTCATTGTCAGTTTATAGAGATAACTTTTGGAAATCCCCATATACAGGGCGGTTTCCTCGCTGGTTAATACCTCTTTGGTGGCAAATATTGTTCTTGCCGTTACCAAATCGGTAATTTGGTTCAAATCCTCTTGGCTCATTATATCGGCTGTTTGAGGGTCGGGGCTGTCCTGTGGTCGGTGTGAGGCGGCACAATCTTTGCCCTGTGGTTTCACGCTGGGGCGGCTCACACTCTCGCCCCTTTGTGAAATCATCGGCAAAGGTAGAGGGTATTATAAACAAATCACCCCCACAATAGCCCATTATCGGGGTTATGGGGGTAATATCGGTGTGGCGGTGTCGGGGCTGGTGTCAATCATTAAATATCGCCTCAACTTTTTCAATTCCTATCGGGTTTTGCCCTGTTTTTTTAATGTCGTTGAGGCTGGTTGTTAAATTCTTGGGTTCAACGCCAAATAACTCCCCAAAGGGTTTCCACCTCAAACGTTTTTGCCCATCGCTGTTATAACCCTTTCCCAAATCTAATTTAACGCTCATTTCACGGCAAAAGCACGCTAATAGGGCTTGGCTTGCCAGCCAATTATATTGCTCGCTTATCAAGCCAGCGGCAACCGCTCTTGCAAAATATCTCCTCGCTTGCTCGGTGTCTAACTCGCTGGGCAAATCTCGCCCTGTGGCTGGTTCTTGGCTCGCTGACGGCAGTTTTCCCCGGGGCTGGTCGGTGCTGTTTGCCCATGCTCTAACTTGGTTCAGTTTGTCAATAATATAACTGTTTAACTGATAGCATTGTTGCATGTAGAAATCTATTTTATTTCTATCTATCTCCGATCCTGTTGTGTAAACATCTTCCCTCAAGCGACTCACAATAAATTGAGGTTGAAATAACACCACATCATCACCCCAATTATAGTCCACCAATCTCGCTAGAGTTGTACCCTTGTAGTACTGTTCAATGAAACAATCATGCCCATTATGTAACGTTGCATCATTAGCCAGCCATTCCACAGAAAGCCTCAAAACATTTGCTATTCTCGCCTGGACTTCTTCAACTGAGGGCATAACAGGATAATGCTCGTTAAATGGAGATTCATTTAAAAAAGTTATAGAACCCTCCAATGTTTCAATGAATCTTGCAACTGCATTCATGCATAAAAAACAAAAAATATGCTATCACTCACTCATCATTATTTACTTACAGGGGGGGGTGGGGCTTATCATAGACAAAAGGCTGTTAATCAATGCATGCAATCTAATCAACTCTCGCTCCATTATTGCCATGTGGTCACGATGGGATGAAATAATTGCCTCGGCTACTTGCTGTAAAGACTCCACATTATTTACAATTGTCGTGTTGTAACTATGCCCTACCACGACACCATTATTAGTACCGTTAATCTCGACATTTTGTCGGTGATTATGACCCTTAACGCTTTTCATTTCTTCTCAATCTATATTTAACGCTGGTAGGCTGGCAATCGCCTGTTGTTTTAGGCTGTCAACCGCTCTTGTATATTTCTCGGTGTGTTTCAAACCGCTGTGACCTAACAGGCTCGCCACGGTCTTAATGTTAGCCCCATTGTTCAAGATATTCACGGCAAAACTGTGTCTTGCACAATGCCAACTAATGTGCTTGGAAATGCCAGCACGTTTAACCCACCTTTTAAGGGCTTTTAAGCACATTTCATAACTCGGTAAGGGAAATATAACCTCGCCCCTGTTATCGGGCTGTGACGGCTCGCCAATTAGTTTTAGGTGGGTTTCATCAAGCGGTATCACTACACCGCTGTTAACGCTGTGTCCTTTGGTCTTGTTTTGCTCAAACTTTAACAGGCGGTTGGCAAAATCCACGTTTGTAAATGTAAGGTCTTTCACATCACAAAATCTCAACCCTGTATAGAGGCAAAACAGGAAAGCACGCCTAATATTTGGGTTTTCATTATCATAGTGGGTTGAGGCTAATTGTGCAATCTCATCAAGCGATAATATTTCTTTCCTTAATTGGTTATCGTCAACCTTAATGCTTATCGTTTTGCCGTCAACATCGGTAAACGGCTCGGTATAGTTAAACTTGTACTTAACCCCACAACTTTTATAGACTTTCTTAAAGCGTGCAAATATGCCTCTCGCCCCCTCGCCTATGCTCCTACTTTGTAGGTACTCGGTAAAGGTCAACATCATTTCACGGCTTATTTGCTGGGGCGTGATATGCTTTTGAAATTTCTTGTACTCGGCGGTATCTCTCAAAAAATCTTGAAAGCGGTGCAAAGCAATTTCAATCATTCTAATATCTTTCTTGGTGTAACTCTCAATGTAGGATTGAAAGTAAGCAATAAAATCAATGTCTTTGGGCTTTGCCAGCCTGTAACCCTCATTGCTCTCTAACAACTCTTGCCCACGCTCATAACGTATCTTTTTGGCGAGGGCTAACGTTTCTTTGTTTTGCTGTCGCTCAATCGGGGTTCTTGGTGCTTGCCACAGGTAAAGCCCCAAACGCTCGGTTTGGCGGTTCACTTTCTTGTAAGTGTTACCGCTCTTGCTCACCGCCTCGGTATAGCCTAAATAAAACTCCAAATATAGGCTCTCTCTACCGTCACTCAATACCTGTGCAAATAGTTTGGGGTTATCGCCACTTGCACCCTCAATTAGATAGGTATTGTTAGCCCTGTAATTCTTTTTGGTTGCCATTGTCTTTATTGCTTTTTGTTTCTTTTGCTTTGCAAAGTTAATACTTTATTTTCACTCAATAAGCAACCAATAAGCAAATTTTGTCAAAATAAGGTCTTTTTTATGAAATCAAGTGAAAATACAGGCAACTTAACAGGCTGATTTTCTTTGTTGTTAGTTTCTCTTGGTTATTGTTGTTTGCTGGGTACATTATCGGCTCTGGGTACAAAGCAGAGCACCCTGCTAGTCGATGATTCTCAGGGTGCTTTCTTTTTTTGGTATCGTAAATGAAAATGTCAATTTTGGACATGAATCATAAGGTTGATTCATGCAGCGAGAAAGAGTGATTAAAGAGTTAAAGACGTGTAGTACACCATCTGTTTTCCCCTTTTTATAGCACTGTACTGATGGATTTCATTCAAGCAAGAAACAAAATAATCTCTCTTTGGAGAAACGGAGGATTAGCTTATGAGAAGGTTAATCGAGAAGAGTATAAACAAATGTATTATGCTGTCCGCTCACATCTGAAAGGAGGAAGCCGTAACTGGCAAATGGCTCTTGGCAACTTTCTTATTAATGGAGCTTTATCGTATGACCGATTTGCAGGGCTTCGTCCCAACGTTGTCAACCAAATGCACTATGATATGTTCTGCCATTTTCTTAACACCTTGCAAAAGTTAGATGGCAATCTTATGGATAGAACAACATTCTTTCATCTAGAGAAGATTAAATGGGACATTTATAGAGAATGTAGTCTTCAGCCTCATGGTGAGAGGCAAGAAGAATTTCTTGAGCAGTGTAAAAAGAAAGTGCTAGGCATTTCTATACCACATGGTAATGACAATTCTACTCATTTTATAAGGAAACATCAAGAAGCTCTCTTGGAACTTATTGATGCGATAAATAGCGGTAGCATTCGTACTGCGATACACACGACACTGCCATATAAACTGACAACCACGGACGCTGAGATAACAATGATAGTAGGCGGTGTGGATGTGCATGTAAAAACAAAACACCACTCGACGGGAAGTTCCATTCCCATAGCCCAGATTGCAGAAGGAACTACCATGTCGACTATGGGGCCTTCAAAATGGACAACAACAACCTGTGAGTTGTTTATTGAAGCCAATTGCTTGACAGATGTTCTGGAAGAGCGTTCTAAAGTGACTCTGAGAGGAGATGACGATGGCGGTTATTGGACTTCTCTTTTTGATTTCACCTTCAAGGTCTTATATTCAATATGGGCACACGCACAACAGCTAGAAGATGTTACCGGCGCCTGGCCTCCTCTGCCCAATGATATTCACTATATAGAATGTCACGTTTTTGCCGGTGACAAAGATTTTGACAACCTGACATCAACAAACCCAGCACTTGTCTATCATTTCACTTCGCTGAAAAAGCCCACCGCTGAAATAAAAATTGAAGAAAAACAAAGATCGCAATGGTCTGATTGCGCCTATAATTTTGCAAAAATATATGCCGAGTCAGGTCAGTTGGAAGAGGCTATTTTTTGGTTAAATGTGTCGGTAGAAGCCATGGTTGAAGACTTTATTCAACAAGTAGCTACGACGGGCGAAGTTTTAGCTGAAATAGAGGGAGATGAGTATAAATTTGATACAGCCGAAGAAATTCTTACTGAGCAGTTCCCAGAAATGAAGGGAAAGGTGGAATGGCCAAATACAATTATTCATACAAGCATATTCACAAAGCTCAAACGAGCTTTGAAATATAGCGGTCTAGCCGTTAATAAGAAAGAAGTCATTAAAAAGTATTCTCAAGTAAATGCTAAGCGTAATACTTTATTTCACGGTGGGGAAGCAAAAATTGACGTTAATGATGTAGAAAAAGCATTTGGAGCCTACGATTGGTTGAGAAAGAACCTAACCCAACTTCAACGCTGAAAAAAACTTCAGCATTGAAGTTGGGTTTGCAATGCCATTACCTATTATATGCAAATGCTTCATCGTTTTGTTCTTGTCCCTTTTTTTGTTTTAGCATCATATCTTTATCAAATAATGACCTCCCAGAAGCCGCCCTTGTCGGGACCAACACGTCGGAGATACTTACCACGCATAGCTTCGATATTACGGTAAATTGAAGTTTCACTAATTCCGATATTATTTGCCAAGTCAGCTCTCGATATATACGGATCTTCTATCATCAGTTCAAGTATCTTGATTCTATTAGCTGTTAATGTCTCTCCCAATGCAGCTGCCTTTTCTCTCAACTTTTCTGTGACCTTGCCATGATTTTCTGCTACCTTTTCTGCTACCCCTTTATGGCTTTCTGCTACCTTTCCACCGTTTTCTGTTACGTTTCCAGTTTGCTTCTGTACGTTTTCTGCTACCTTTGGCACAGTAATCTTCAGGATGAACTCGTCAGTTCTGAAAGATGGGACATTTGCACCATTAGCCTCCTGTTCACGACAGATACGGTCAAAGCCCTCGCCAAACTCCTTGACAAAGTGATATGCTTTGAGGAAGGCTGCTATCTTGGGATTACGAGAGAAGTGGGTGTGCCGGATATTGTTTGGCTTCACCTGTCTAGGAAGTTTGTAATACTACCCAAAATCAGCGAGTCAGACTTGGTTATTAAAACAACAGACAGCAGTTGCTGTCGTCCTTTTCTTGGGTACGTCAAAGGTTACGACAATTATTCGTTCGATAAAGCAATACCATGATTTTTTCAAGCGGTTTGCTGATTGCGCTAACCTCAATCTGGCTCATATTTCTTCCAAGCCTAGCGATTTTAAATACTCGTATGTGCCATCGTAATACTCAGGCAAACGCGTTATGTCTTCGGGGAAACCGTCAGAACCCAACTTGCCGTTACCTGTTGGCACACAAATAACAATACCTTGACGGGCGCGAGTTAGCAATACTCGGTATGCATTGAGCATATACTTGCGGTTTTCCTCATTGTTTTCAGGATTCCACTTGCTTTTGCCATTGAATTTATAGTAAGTCCAACGATTATTTTCGCATCGCATGTCTGCGTCCCAAAGCACACAGGCAAAGTCGAGCTCCAAGCCTTGCACCTGTATCTCTGTGGCTGCATCCTCCAGATAATTAGACGAACGGATATCAGTTTTGTCTTCTAGGAACCAATGTACGGCATTTTCGTCGCCTTGTCCCAGTATATGCACGGCCAACGGCTTAAAGCGTGCTGCCACTTTCGTCACCAACACGCCTATCTGTTGGCTGCCACGCGCCTGTTTGCGCAACCAAGCACGAGCCTGCTCCATGTCACGGGTAAGCATTATGGGATATCCTTTCTGCCTTACATCTTGATAGAGCGAAGCGGCATCGGGTGCAAACGACAACAGAGAATGGACGAAAGCCGATAGTGTTTCAGCCCGGAAGGAGCGAAGACTGACAGCTAGATGTAGGTCGTCGGAATAAGCAACCTTGTGGTTCTCCCGCAACAACTCATTAACACGTCCTTCGGCATACTCCTGTTCGGTCAGCTTGTTGGAGATAAATACATTCCAATGTTTGAAACGATTGTTCAATGCATTGATCCATTCCGTAATTCCAGCCTCACCTGTGTTGATTTCCTGTCCACCTCCTACCAGGCAAATGATGACAGCCCAATCCTCGCGCTGGTCGAGCGACCAAATCAGGAACTCTGCCTCTGACATTGGGAAATTGGGCACCTTAAGTTTGTTGCCATACGTACCTCCACGCTTTAAATAGTCAGCTAAGCGCTTGTGAGTCCAGCTGCGTTGAGCTTCATCAAAGATGGCCACGTGCTCCACTTCTCCATAGCCCGTTGCCTTCAGTCGCACAGCCTTCTCAGGATCAATCTCCACCACGCCATTCTCCACAGGATTCTTTATTTTGGCCAGCATATTGTCGCGATAGCGGTGGATAATCTGAATGAACTCACTGACCTCTCGCCGCGAAACCGACATGTTTTTTCTTTTACCTCTGGCTGTGCATTTCTTCTGATTGTCGCGAGCCAAAGCTTCGGTCAATACTGCCACAAGTGGTCCGTTGCCTGAAAGGTACACAGCACCATTCTCTTTGTCCAGTTCTCCATCCTTATACGTCTGCTTGATAGCCACATCAAGTCCGACTAACGTTTTTCCAGCACCCGGAACGCCCGTCACAAAGCAGATGCTCTTCTGTTCCTGTTCCTTACTTTGCCGAATAACATCAAGGATATAGTTGATAGTTCGGTCAGTTGAAACCTTGTCTGCCTCATGACGTGTAATTTCCTCCACCGAGTGATTTTCATATAGCGTACGAGCTGCCTCAATGATAGTTGGCGTAGGGGCATAAGGACTTATCAACCAGTTGTCTATTGTTTCATCATTCTTCTCTGCTCCCGCATGATCCAATATTTTTGCTATCAATTCCTGCAGGTGTTCCTCACCTGTAATTATCGGGTTGTAGATATCGTCGTTGTAAACCGAAGGTTGGAACTTCGTTGTGTATTCCTTATACCTTGTTGGTATCAGAATAGGCACAATCTTCCTGTCGTGGCTGAATAGGTGGAAGTTCTTCAGATCCAGTGCATAGTCCATCACCTGCTCTATACCTGCCTGAAACTCCTCCTTTTTGCCCACCTTAAACTCCAGACAGAATATTAACCCTCGCAGTAACAGAACTACATCGATACGTTTTCCAAGACGTGGAATGTCATATTCGAAAATTATCTGCCCAACTTCATCCTTCCACGGATCAAGCACTTGTTGCATCAAAGAAATCTCACACATCCACGCCTCATCGGTAGTGGTCAGCGAATCACCATGATAATTATTGTGGAGCGCGCCCAGTATTGCCAATGGATCTTGACTCAAAAACTCAGTAAATGTTGAAGTATATAGGCATCTGTTTGGCATATAAATGACTCTTTATACAATTACACCATCGCTTTTGTGAGCGTTTCTCCTCTCCTAACTATTTGGCCTGTTGTTGGCCTAATCAGTCTTTAGATTCATACTCCCATAAACACTTTCTCTTGATGACACCTTAATTACTCACTTAGTGTATTAGTCAAGAATTCCTTCAGCGGTTGCAGATACTTAGCATCCAGATTCCAGTGCTGGGTGTTCTCGTAGTTACGGTTTGCGTCTTTTATCAGTTTCTTCTGAGTCTTTGACTTGCCTAGCAAGGTTTCAAGATAGGCATAAATCTTGGTCTTCTTGGCTGGGATGGTCAGCGTGGGAGGAGTCTTGGTGGGGATTCGCACCTCTCCAAGATTTTCTTCGTAAGTCTGCCAGCAATCCATTACGGGCTGATTGTCGGGATTGATGATGTTTTCCAACAAGTCCTCCAATGCGCCTGCATCTTGGTTGTTAGGAAGCAGGAACAACTCAAACTCCACGCCAAATTCTTCTTTGATAGCAAGCAGTTCGGCACGACGTGCTTCTATATCTTCGTCAGCATCGAAGATGACGAGGTTGATGCCGCCAAGGTCTGTGTTCTGACGCAAGGCACCTATGGCATCTTCAGACTTCAGCTTCTGATAGCCACCTGTGTCTCCGTCTTTGCCGGGATGAATAATGCAGCCTTTGGGAGCTTTCTCGCCGAAGGTATGGTGATAGTAATCCTCAAAGAACTTCTTGTCGGCATCACCCTCAACTATGATCTGGAACCTTCTCATCACACCAGCCCTCTAAGTTCTACATCATTCTCACATGCACTGCTTAGTCCCTCATAGGTGTATCTGTAGGCTTGATGGCCTTTGCTCAAGGTGTTGGCAAGGGTATAGAGGCGCATGTCCTCTCTGTATTCGGGACGTTCGTCAAGCACTTCATTCAAGCGGCTCAGTGTTTCCTTGCTATGTGTAGTAACGAACACCTGCTTGTTGGTAGTGGTGGCCAAAGCGAAGATGGCTTCCCACAACTTCTTGTGGGCCGAATAGTGCAAGCCATTCTCAATTTCATCAATCAACAAGATGTTATTCGTTGGGTTGGCAGAAGCGGCCACAATGTTCAGGAAGCGGCGCAGACCGTCGCCCATCATGTTGACCGACAACAATTGATCAATGCCCTCAACGCCGACATAGGCAACATTGTTCAGTATCTCCAGCGAGGTGATGTGGCTGTCGAAGTGGCGCAATTGCTCAGTGACATCCTCCTTTCTTCTGCGTTTTGCCAATTCAACCAGGTCTTTGGCGGGATTTCCTGCCGCCAGATCAGAGGATATAAATGCCACGCTGTTCTTCTCCAGATAATCAGTGGCCAACTTCTTGCCGGACACTATCCCCTGCTGATTGACTGTAATGCTGCACTCGTGGCTAGTGGTCTGTTGGGCAGACTCTACGTCAAAGGACATTTTCAACGTGTTCAGAAATGTCTTTGTCTCTGATGTGGGAATCACTCCGTTAGACACCTGCGATTCGCCGTCAAAGACATAGGTCAACCCCAAAGTCAGATGACGCTTTGTGCCATCAAACAGCTCAGAGGCAATCTCGGGGTTCATCTGCAAATCATAATTATGGAAAATGTATCCCAAATCTGCAAAAGTGCTGAAGCTGCGCGACCTGATGGCATTGATTGTCTGGGGCAGGTCGGGATTCGACATGCCCATCAATAGCAAGATGGCTTCAAGCACTGTGCTCTTGCCTGAACTGTTCTGTCCCAGGAAGACATTGACACGCGAGAAGTCACCGATCTCCAGATGGTCGATGCCTCTGAAGTTCGTTATCGCTATATTTCTGAATCCGTCCATAACTTTATCACTTAGGCCAAATCAATGTCCCATTATCTGGCGATTAGTGCCGTTGAGGGAGATTTGATTACCTTTTAACCTGCAAAGTTAATCAAAATTTGTGAGAGTGCCAAACGGGGGGTGGATTTTTGGGGTGTTTTTCGGTAAATTCACCTTAGCGGTGGGGGCTGCGCGAGAAAATTCTTTCCAGCTCTTTCTGATTCGTTAAGCACTGGAAAGAATTACCCATTACTCGCCATCTCAACCCCTCGCTTGGGCTCTCCTCTCGCAGGGGGCAAGAGTTCCCCGACGATGGACACACCTCCCCCCGGCACTTGCTCAACTTAAAGGGGGGGCCAACCTGCGGAACTTATTGATCATTTCCCTTATTCCTTGTCGTCGTCCTTTTCTGCTTGCTCCCTGCGTTTGTTCAACATATAACTCTGAATCATGTCAAACGTAATCAGCTCCTCGTCAGGAAAGGCTTCCCTCACCTTTCTGCCGAACCTGAAACTGGCCACCTCAAGTTCCAGTTCCTTGATGTGCTTGTTGAGTGGTGTGAGCTTTTGCTGATAGGCCTTGCCGCTTAAGCGGCCGCTTTTCAGTTGCGCTTTCAGGTGATGTCTCAGCTGTCTGACGCTGTCGGTTTCTTCGTCGACGATGGCTTTCGCTCTTTCGTATTCAGCATAAAAGTCACAGATGCGTTTTTCGTTATACTTGCCGATGGTGTCATAGCATTTTTGCTGCCACTGCCGGCATTCCGCCACTTGCTGTGCCAGCTTGGTGTTGGCCAAGTCTGCCTCATGGGTTTTAAACTCCAACTCTACCTTGAGCGCAAAGTCGGTATTACCCTCATCCTCTGCACCCAAGATGTCAAGCACATCCTGCAGTGTATATGCTTGGTACATATACTTCGCCTCGTTGTAACGACAGTTGATCAGCGTGAACGGTCCAAAATGCCCGCCGAAAGGGAGCAACGTCACTATCTCACGCTTGCCATCGTCACGGATGGCCTCACAGCGGTTGGAGCCACTGAGCGGACTGCCAGCAAGACGATACACCAACAGTTTGTGTCCTTCCTTGTCGACTTGCATGGCATTGGGCACGGCCGACCACCACTCTAAGTAGACACCGAGTGTTGGGCGAGTGAATCCTGATGTGCCTGTGTAGGCAAGCCCGCTCTGCACCGCGACAGGACAGAGAAACATGCGACTGTCGCTCATGATGCGCTCCTTGTGTGCAAGCAGGTAGAAAGCGTTGTCGACGAACAGCTCCTTCTGCGCTTCCACCTCTTCGCGTTTCGGTGGCTCGGGTTTCGGTCGTCTGCCGACGGCAAGATACGTTCCTGTGGTGTCAAGTTTCATCTCGTCATCCACCACGTTGACATCCTCCTGGGGCAAAGGATAGCAGTCAAGCGTCCTGTCATCCAAGGTGACAATCTTTCCTGCGGGAAATGGCACCTCGTTTTTTTTGTCAAATTCTTCTCGTGAAATCATTTTGATAGTTTTTAATATTAATTGTTATTGATGTTTTGTTAGAAATCCGATGATGTGGATCAGCTGGCCGGAGCCATCTCGGTTATGGCAACGCACTATATTGTCACACGCCTTTCCCCACGTCACAGTCGTGGCGCGAGGCATGGCAGTTGAGCGCAGAAGCGTCGTAAGCCCCTGCGTCGTTAAAAGCCGAAATGTAATTCTGAATGCCCATATTCTTTTTTTAATTAACTGTAAACAAATATGTTAATTCGCATCATTTTCCCACCGTGGCGAATATGTGCTCGGTTGGGGCAGCTCGAAGGCTGTCTCTTGATGCCTATTAAATCAAAGAACCAATGCTAATCTCCTGAAAAGCGAACGAAAGGTAAGAAAATAAATTGGAAACACCAAAAAATTGTCCTTAAAATATGTTAAATGGGAATTTGAAAAGGTATTTATTCAGCGGTTGTTCTCGCTGATTATCAGTTGATTGCTATAGTTGAAAACCAGTTGCGTTTTCTCAATGCGAAATGCACACCAATGCATAACATAGTGCCGCGGTGTCCACGAAGTTGACTGCTTGCTGGGCGTGGGGGCTCTTTTCGGGCCGATTCACCACTTGGCGCCGTCGGTGAGATAGGTTACTGAGTGGGTGTAGGGGATTGTGAAGTGGACTCAGCCAGCGGCAAAACTGTGTGACCTCTCGCCTTGCCTCCCCTGGGAGGGGAGAGAAACCAGCTTCCTCCGATTGGAATTTGAAGGGTTGGGCGGAGAAAATAGTCTGCGGCTTTGTTTCAATTAGTTGTTGCTCACCCTCTTCGAGGCTGAGTAGTGTAGTTTGGCCTTTCCCCCCATGCTTCGCACCACTCCGTGGCACTCGCATGGGGTTTCTAAAACTCTGCCTCTTCGAGGCATTTGCGTCTCCGTCGCGTATCAGCAGAAGAGAGACTACACTACACATCTCCCCACTCCCTCCACTCTCTCCACTCTCTCCCACTCTGTCCACTTTCTCCCACTCTGTCCACTCCTTCCTGTCCTTCGGACATCTCCTCTCGGGCAGGGGCGAAGTAAAGGTGGAGGGACTTGACACTTAGGCTGGAGGAGCCCCCTATCACCTTGCCTTGGCGCCGTGTTAAAATTGTTGAGGCATTCCCCACCATGGACACTCGCTCCCATCACATTGGCGACATGGGGCCAACTGACAGGAGTAACTCCGGTCCTTGAAGGGGGGCAACATCACGCGTTTTGTCGGATTGCAAATCCGACAAAACAGGAATTTTGCATTAAGTGTGCGTTGAGCAAAGGGCGATGGTGAGCAGCAGGGTGAAGATGAGCATGTTGCGGGCGGTGGCGCCCAGCAGGGGATTGAGCGCGGCACCGTCGCGGTGGGTGAGCTGATGCCAGGCCACGGTGTGCAGCACCAGATAGACAGCCGGCGCGGTCAGCGTCCACCAGGGCACATGCGGATGCAACACAGCCATGAGCCATAGCGGGGTGAGCAGGCACATAGCCACATAGCCGCCTATTAGGTAGGCCGCTGCCGCGGGTTTGCGCCCAAAGATTACCACCGATGTGCGTTTGCCGGCCTCACGGTCATCGTCCATGTCACGATAGTTGTTGACCAGCAGCACGTTCACGCCCAGCAGGCCGGTGCTCATCGATGCCAGGATGACCAGCGGCTCGATGCGCAAGGCTTGCACATAATAGGTGAGCGTGACCGGAATCACCCCGAAGAACAAGAATACGGCCAGTTCGCCCAGGCCATGATAACTCAGCGGATAGGGACCTGTGCTGTAGGCCAGAGCGCCCAAGGCGATGCCGATGCCCACGGGCAGCAGCCACCAGCCGCCGTAGGGGATGAGGTAGCACCCCACCATGCCCGCTGTCGCCAGGGTGGCAAACGTGACGATGAGCAGGGTGTGTGGGCGGATGTCGCCTTCGGTGACTCCGCGGCGGGGCCCCACGCGGCCCTTCTTGTCGGCACCGTGCTTGAAGTCATAGTATTCGTTGGCAAAGTTTGATGCCACCTGTGCCAACAGGGCGAACAGCAGGCACAGCAGGGCAGGCATCCAGGCAAAGTGTCCTCGCCACCAGGCCAGTGCTGTGGCGATGATCACACCCGACAGCGACACGGGCAGTGTCCTGAGCCGCATGCATTCAATCCAGACTTTTATCATGTTTCGTGTTGTAGACCGCGAATAGCGCGAAAAACAATTTTAACCGCGAATTACGCGAAAATTCAAATGCTCGAAAAATCCGTGATAACCGGCAAACAGCAAGAAACCACAGGCTCTATGGCTTGCGGGGATTCTGTGGCAGGGGTTGGGCATAGGAGCGGTTCATGAAGTAGTAGAGGTTGAACAACCCATGGTCATAGCCCATCGAGATAGCCGGCCCCGACTCGCTGACAAAGATGCTGCCCGCGTCGAGCACAAAGCCTCGGGTGCCTAGCACGCTCTGTATCTTCTGCACGATGGCGGGCTCGGTATCGACACCCGTGTGGGCCAGGTTGAGCGCGATGAGCACCCCCATCACCCGGGCATCGAGGTTGAAGGTGGGGCCAGAGCCGTCGGCCGGCACCGATGCCACCTCGTTGTTGAACAGATACTGGATGATGAACGGTCCCTGCTGGTAGTTCAGGAAGTTGACACCGACGTATGGTGCCGGGTCGTTGCCGAGCAGCGTGTTCATGTCCATCAGCGTCGTGCCGGGATGCGCGCCACAGCAATAGTCGGCGCCAAAGAGCATCATCATCGATGCCACGGCCAGGTCGGTGTCGATATAGCCGCGTGCGGCCGTCTCCTGGTCCAGGCTGCCATTGGCATGGACAAACTTGGCGTTGCCCACGGCCTTGCCCTGCTGGTCGACGATGTGACACACCGTGTCGGTCATGGCGATATAGCGGTCGGCGCTCAAGTCCACCAAGCGGTCAAATTGTGGCGCAATCAGCACCTTGTTGTTGCGGTCGACGAGGCCCATCTTCTTGTTCTTCACCACCAGAAACAGATTGGCGGCGGTGCGGATGTAGTCGTCATAGCGGGCACTGTCGACGGCTGCATGGTCATCGTTGGGGTTGGGCACCTCTTTGCCGGTGCGGTCCAGGCACACGATGGTGTCGCCCTTGACCACGGGCAGCACGCCTGACACATAGTAGGGCTGGATCGGACGATAGACTGACGAACTGTTGGTGAACAGCTCCTTTCCCGTCTTGTCGATGACGGTGAACGTCACTGCGCTGTCGCCCGACTGCCCGCCATCGACCACGAGGGCGCAGTCGTCATGCCTGAACTCATGCGCTTGGGCATATCGGGCAGCAATCACTGTGTCGCCCTGCTCGTTGATGTAGCCCCACTGGCCCTGGTCGTTCTGGTAGGCCGCAAGGCCATTGCTGTACATGCCGCATTGTGCCACCTCTTTGGGCAGGGTCTTGACCACCTCGCACTGGGTGTTGATGACCTCCAGTGGCCCGCCACGGCGGCTGACTACAGCCAGACCGTTGTCGCCGAACGACGTGACGCTGCCGTATGACACCTTGTTGACCGGGTGCTTGGGGTCGGACACATGGTAGTAGTCGTAGGTCATCTCGTCGTTCATCACATAGTACATGCCACCCACCACAGGGCTGGGCGACACATCGTATGCATCCTTGATCACCAGCTCGCCGGTGCGCACATTCAGAATGCTCCACATCTCGCTGCCAGCCAGTTGAACGGGCAGGTACTCGACGTCGTAGGGGTAGGCCGACTTGTCCTTGCAGCCCACCATGAGGGCCATAAGACAGCACAGCAAGGCTATCTGCTTGACAATTTTCATCTCGTAATTATGATATTATGCGTTTGTGAGTCTAGAAAATGGGGTGCAAATTTACGGAGAAATTCTGGAATTGTGGCTGCTCGGCGGCAAAAACATTCTCTTCGCCCACCGAAACGCTGGGCTGGATGCCTCAAGATTTGCGCAAGATTATCTAAATCTTGGCTGCGCTCGGCAATTGATGCAAGCATCATTGCGCTCGCTGGCACAAGATTTAGATAATCTTGGCTGCGCTCGGCAATCGATGCAAGCATCATTGCGCTCGCTGGCACAAGATTTAGATAATCTTGGCTGCGCTCGGCAATCGATGCAAGCATCATTGCGCTCGCTGGCACAAGATTTGGCCATATCGGCCAAATTCACTAACTTTGACCCCGAAAACAACAACACAAACACTAACACATCACAATGAGCAAGAGACTATCGACACTGGTGCTGGCACTGCTGGCAACAGTCGCAATGGCAACCGTCAGCGCCGCCGACGTGTGGCAAGACCCAAGTGTCAACCAGGTGAACCGAGAGGCGCGCAGGGCCAATTTCTTTGCCTTCGAGAACGAGGCGCTGGCCTTGGCGGGCGACAAGACGGCCTCGGCGCGCTATATGAGCCTTGAGGGCAAGTGGCGATTCCATTTTGTCAAGGACCACGACAAGGCGCCAAAGGATTTTTTCACGCAGCAGTTTGACGATTCGCACTGGACCGACTTCCCGGTGCCGGGACTCTTTGAACTGGAGGGCTACGGCGACCCGATCTACAAAAACATCGGCTATGCCTGGGCGACAACCTTCGACAGCGACCCGCCGCACATCGCCCAGACCAACAACTACACCGGCTCCTACAGGCGCATGGTTGACATCCCCGACTGCTGGCGCGGCCAGCAGGTCGTGCTGCATGTGGGGTCGGCAACGAGCAACCTTACCGTCTGGGTCAACGGCCGGCTGGTGGGCTACAGCGAGGACTCGAAGGTGGCCGCCGAGTTTGACATCACCCGCTTTCTCAAGCGGGGGCGCAACCTCATCGCCATGCAGGTGATGCGCTGGTGCGACGGCTCCTATCTCGAGGACCAGGACTTCTGGCGACTCACCGGCATCGCCCGTGAGGTCTACCTCTATGCGCGGCCCAAGGCGCACATCACCGACCTGACCATCAGGCAAGACCTGGTTGGCGGCAAGGGGCTGCTTGATGTCAAGGCCACCCTGGCGGGCAAGGGCACCGTCGAGGCGCGACTGCTCGACAGCGACGGCCACGAGGTGGCGCGTGGCTTGCAGGCAACTGTCGATGCCGTCAAGCCATGGACCGCCGAGACCCCCAATCTCTACACCCTGCTCATCACACTGCGGCAGGGCGGACAGGTGCTGGAGGTCGTGCGGCAGCGCGTGGGATTCCGGCATATCGAGATTGCGGGCGGACAGTTGCTGGTCAACGGCCAGCCTGTGCTCATCAAGGGGGCTGACCGACACGAGCTGGACCCCGATGGCGGCTATATTGTCTCGGTCGAGCGGATGGAGCAAGACATCGCCATCATGAAGCGACTCAACATCAATGCCGTGCGCACCAGCCACTATCCCGACGACCCGCGCTGGTATGACCTGTGCGACCAGTATGGCATCTATGTCACCGCCGAGGCTAATCTCGAGAGTCATGGCATGGGCTACGGCGAGAAGACACTGGCGCGACGCGACGACTTCTTGCAGATGCACCTCGAGCGCAACCAGGCCAATGTCATCACGCTCAAGAATCACCCGTCGATCATCGTGTGGTCGCTGGGCAACGAGGGCGGCTACGGGCCAAACTTTGAGAAGGCCTATGACTGGGTCAAGGCCTACGACACGACACGCCCGGTGCAGTATGAGCGGGCCGAGCTCGAGGGGAAGACCGACATCTTTTGCCCCATGTATTACTATTATCACGACTGCGAGCGATATGCCCAAAGCGACGATCCGCGGCCGCTCATACAGTGCGAGTATGCCCATGCGATGGGCAACTCGATGGGGGGCCTCAAGGAGTATTGGGACTTGGTCCGCCGCTATCCCAAGTATCAGGGCGGGTACATCTGGGACTTTGTCGACCAGGCATTGCGTGATGTCAGTCCGGTCACCGGACGCGAAATCTTCACCTACGGCGGTGACTATGGACGCTATCCTGCCAGCGACTACAACTTCAACTGCAACGGCATCATCGCGCCCGACCGCCGTCTCAACCCGCATGCCCACGAGGTGGCCTACTGCTACCAGAACGCATGGGTGCGCGACGTGGACATCCGGCAGGGCAGGGTAGAGGTCTACAACGAGAACTTCTTCACCACGCTCGACAATCTGCAGCTGGTGGCACACGTGCGCGCGCTGGGCGAGAGCGTCAGCCAGGCCGGCTGTGTCATCGACATCGCTGGCATCGGGCCGCAGCAGCGCCGAGTGGTCGAGAGCGCCGAGCTGCGCGACGACATCGCCCGGGCACTGCTTGACGGCAATGCCGAGGTGGTTGTCGACTTTGAGTTTCTGGCGCGCCCGGGTATGCAGCTGGTCGACCAGGGACAGGTCATGGCTCACGAGCAGTTGATTGTGTGTCCCTATCAACCTGCCGTCATCGCTGCCGGAAAGGCGGTGGTGGACATCGAGCAGACCAATGCCTACATCCGGCTGCAAGCGGCCGGCACGACACTGACCATCGGCAAGCACACGGGATGGATCGACTATCTGGATGTGGACGGGACCCCCTTGCTGGCCAACCGCCACAGCCTTCTGCCCGAGTTTTGGCGAGCACCCACCGACAACGATTATGGAGCCAGTCTGCAGACGAAGTTCGGCACCTGGCGCGAGCCCAAGATGCGTCTCACGGCACTCGACCACGAGGGCAACCAGGTGGTGGCCCACTTCGACATGCCCGATCAGCAGGCCCGCCTGACGATGACCTACACCCTCACGGCCGACGGACAGGTGGTGGTGCGCCAGCAGATGAGCACCACGGCCGGTGCCGACGTGCCACACATGTTCCGCTATGGCATGCAGCTGCAGCTGCCCGACAGCTACAGCCAGCTCAAGTATCATGGCCGAGGTCCCGTCGAGTGCTACACCGACCGCCAGAGTAGTCAGCACATTGGCATCTACACCGCCCAGGTCAAGGACGAATATTACGACTACATTCGCCCGCAGGAGAGCGGCAACCACACCGACATCCGGTGGCTGCAGGTCACCGATGCGCAGGGACGTGGACTGCGGGTGTGGAGCGATGCGCCATTCGAGGCCAGCGCGTTGCCCTACACCACCGCACAGCTTGATGACGGTCCCGTCAAGGAGCATGCCTGGGGGCGCCACAGTGGAGACCTCATTCCAGCCGGTGTGACCCAGCTGCACATCCAGCAGCGACAGATGGGGCTGGGGTGCGTCAACTCGTGGGGAGCATGGCCCCTGGACCAGTATATGCTGCCCTATGCCGACCGCGATTTCACTTTCGTCATCCAGCCCCTGCACTGATTCCAGTCGGGTGTGGCGTCTTGCGCCAGCCCTGCTGTAATTGAGATGGAGGCAAGCACGATGCTGCGGGTTGTTCTGTTGCTAACAACCAGCAGCATTGTCTTTTGGGGAATATAGGAATGGATTTTAGCTGAGTGCTGACGGTTTTGGCATGATTTTTGCTCTGAAGTATATCGCGAGCCAGATGGATAAACACACAAATAATCAAGCAAATGAAACGGAAAAAAATCATAAAGCACAAGGTGCTCAACTGGGATGCGGTCAAGGCGATGCGGCGAGGCCAGCGCGAGGCCGAGCAGCAGCTGCTGGGCCCGGGCTTTCATGCCACAACACGGCCTCACCGATCAAAGAAAGCCTACACCCGCAAGGCCAAGCACAAACAGCAAGCTGACCAGTAGTCGCTGGCTATATGCAGGTCAGCCACACCCCGTGCGGCAGTCAACGCCAGCATGCTCCTTTCAGACATCTATAGTAACAACTTTATAATTAACAACTTAAACACAAACAATTATGCACGGATACGAAAAATTCAGAGATTATCTTCTGGACGAAGGCTATCGCATCATTGATGAGAACGACACGTTTTTTGTCTTCAGAAGCGAGGGTGAGACATTCTTCGTGTTCAAGCACCCGTCGTCCAATGTGCAAGTGACGCAGGCACTTGGCGCGCGTAAGGATGTCGACCGCAACAAGTTGCTGCAACTGTGCAACGAGATGAACGACGACAAGTTCATCATCAAGTTTGTCCTCCAGGACGATTATGTGTTGTGCAGTGCCGAGTTTCTCGTCGGCGACAAGGTGGATCACGATTTCGTCGAGATGATGCTCCCGCTTCTGGACCATGTCTCTGACGAGTTTATGGTGAAGATGTCGGAGTTGTAAGGAGGGCGTGGCCTCGCCCCCGGGTTCTGACAGCGGATTGCTTGACCGCTCCGACGACCGACAACAAAAAGAGTGACCGGCACCATCGTGTCGGTCACTTTCTGTGGAGCACAGCGGACTCGAACCGCTTACCTCAACACTGCCAGTGTTGCGCTCTACCAGATGAGCTAGTGCCCCAATTGCGGGTGCAAAATTACAACCGTTTTCTGAACCCCACAAATTTTTCGCCCACTTTTTTTCAAAAAAATCGTTTTGGCGCATTGGGGACGGTTCTTTTGCGCCAAAAGTTAAATTGTTTAACAAATGGCGCAAAAAAGGTATCTATTCACCGATTCAGAAAATGTCCTTTTACACCCCTGTGCATCGAAGATGCAGAGCGGGTCGGAGACCCGATTTTGTTCGAAAGACCATGCAAGTGCATCGAAGATGCACGCAGCTTGGTCCTGAG
>Ga0256404_1005377_pt1 | contig 22741 bp, 16 predicted proteins | sample RumenRJG_01DNA_FD_185990 | JGI IMG/M metagenome (GOLD analysis project Ga0256404, IMG submission 185990) | Bovine rumen microbial communities from Lethbridge, Alberta, Canada - RJG_01 | ecosystem: Host-associated > Mammals > Digestive system > Stomach > Rumen | place: Canada: Alberta | collected... | reverse complement strand
TGTGCGTGCAGGGAGTGAAGCGGCAGCCCTCGGAAATCTTCAGCATCTCAGGGAAATATTTCGCTATCTCTTCCTTTTCGAAGTCTATGAGGCCGAACCCTCTAAGGCCAGGCGAATCTATGATGAAACTGCCAGATGACAGGCGGTACATCTCGTACAAAGAAGTCGTGTGCCTGCCTTGGAGATGGGCCAGAGAGATGTCTGCTGTCTTCGGACAGAGAGATGGGTCCAATGCCTTGATAATGGAGGATTTCCCTACCCCGGACTCTCCGGCAAGGAGGCTCACGCTGCCTTTCGGCATCATGTTCATTAAGCCTTCCATTCCTTCTCCTCCGGTGGCAGAAGTCTCAATCACCTCGTAGCCTGCGTTTTGATATATTCTTTCAAAATGCGCCACGTCCTCCGGAAATTCGGCTTTCAATATGTCTATTTTATTGAGGACTATCCTGACTGGCACTCCGTAGGCCTCGCAGGTCACGAGGAATCTGTCGAGGAATGGCAGCTTAATCTCAGGGAAATAGAGAGTTACGACGAGGAAGGCGCAGTCCAGGTTGGCAGCGATCACGTGCGTCTGCTTCGAGAGGTTCGAGGGGCGGCGCACTATGCAGTTGCGTCTGTCGCATACCTTCACGATCGAGGCCGGGTGCTGGATGGTAGCCTCCCGCACGGACTCCCATTCCACCATGTCTCCCACCGCAACCGGATTGGTGGACTCGCTCCCGTAAAGCCTTATCACGCCTTTCAGCACTGCCGGGAATGGTCTCCACTCCGGCAGCTGCGAGAGCAAGAAATGGCTTCCCGCATTCTTTATTACTATCGCTTTGCCTTGCATAATGTTGCAAAGATAAGAATTCCCTATTACAGCGAAAATGCCTAAATTTGGGAAAAATACACAGCAATGATTCAGGAAGCAGAAATTGACAAGGCCATCAAGGTCCTTTTTGACGAGATGCAATTCACGGACGAGCCTCGCGGGCTTTACGACCCGCTTAGGTACATGATAGAAATCGGCGGAAAGCGGATACGCCCAAGGCTTTGCTTGACGACATATTCATTGTATAAAGACTCTATTGGCGAAGAAATTCTCGATCCTGCCGCTGCGCTTGAGATTTTTCATAGTTTCACCCTGATCCACGATGACATCATGGATCGTTCCCCGCTCCGTCGCAAGATGCCGACAGTATGGATAAAGTGGAGCCAGGACACGGCGATTCTCTCGGGGGACGTAATGTGCATCGACAGTTACGCCCGCATAGCCAAGGCTCCGAAAAATGTCCTGACGCCGACTCTGGAACTTTTTTCGAAAACTGCCGCGCAGGTCTGCGAGGGTCAGCAGTATGACATGGAGTTCGAGAGCAAAGGGGTGGTGACAATGAATGATTATATGAATATGATAGGCTTGAAGACCAGCGTCCTCATCGCCTGCGCCGCCAAGATGGGGGCTCTGATCGCAGGCGCCCCAAAGGAAGATTGCGATGCCCTTTACGAATATGGCTACTACCTTGGCTTGGCGTTCCAGGTCCAGGACGACTATCTTGACGCTTTTGGAAATGAAGCCGTGTTCGGAAAGCCTATCGGAGGGGACATCCTGAACAGCAAGAAGAGCTGGCTGACGGTTCAGGCCATGGAGAAGGCCGACGAAAGCCTTAAGCGGAAAATATCGGAAATAATGTCTTCTAAGGCTGCCACGGCATCGGAAAAAGCAGCCAAGATCAATTCCATGCTGGAAATATATTCCCAGCTTCAAGTCGCTCAGGACGCCAAGTCCGAAATCATCTCCCTGACTGGCAAGGCACTCTCCTTCGCCCGCAAAGCCTGCAAAGATTCCGCCTACGGAACCATGGAACGCTTCGCTGAGAACCTCATCGGCCGCCAAAGCTAACAGCGCCACAATAATCTTTGCGACGGATGGAGGGCCTCACCTTTCAGCCTCTTCGTGACTATGTGCCTTTCCTTGAAGCCACAATAATCTTTGCGACGGATGGAGGGCCTCACCCCTTCGGAAAACTATCCTTTAGGACAAACTCACCCCTAACGCGCCATTCGGACCTGGCCTCTTGCCCTGGCTGCCTTTTGCCATTCCGGACCTGGCCAGAAATCTAGGTACGCATTTCCCCGTCATCCGGACCTAATCCGGAATCTAGGCTTGCGGAAACCAGATCCTGAATCAAGTTCAGGATGGGCTGCTGGGGGCGGAGCCTAAGGGCTTTGTGAAATTTGTCGCGAAATTTGTCGGCAATGGTGATATGTAATAGGAGCTCTGATTAACGTATATGTGTTTCCGACCCTGCTTCCGAAGGTGGGGCCGGCAATGGGTGGGCTACAAAGGTGGTGCCGCAGAGCATGCAGCTGTTGCCGACGATTCAAAGTACATAAATAACATCGCACCCACCATCCATTCCTAACGCCCAACATCGCCTCGTCATTTTACGAATTTCAAGAAAAGAATTCCTTCCATGGCATATGTGGGAAATATTACGTAACTTAGACGATAACATATTAATAACTAAACAATAAAGCTATGGAAAGCTATTATCCACCTATTGCAGTCACAGACTGCTTCCACATTTACTCCAACGGCAAGAAAGTCAATCTTCTTTTCTCTTCAAGAGAAGAGAAGATATTCATGATGAATCTTCTGGCTATCACTTCCTACTCTTGCAGCGTCAAGCTTCTGGTACATCAGATCCTAGACACTCACTTCCATCTTATCGTCGCAGGGAAAGTCTCATCCTGCGCCAGATTCCGGAATGTCTTGCTAATAAAAATGATAAAATTCATAAAGCAGAAAGGCTCCAGGGCATATTCTAATGGGGATTTCGAGGTTTCGATGTCACCCATAAACGAGGCCACGGAATTGAAGAACAAATTCATGTATGTCTACAGGAATGCCATAGTGGCGGATTTCAAGCTGATGCCTTGGGAATATGAATGGGGACCAGGAAACATCTATTTTGTTGACCACTCGGCCCTCTCCAATATTGGCAGGCCACTTGTGGATTTTACATATAATGCTCAGATGAAAATGTTCCACTCAAAGGTGAAACTGCCTGCAGATTGGAGAGTGAACGAGGAGGGGATGATTTTGCCTCACAGCTACATAGACTGGAGGAGAGTTGAGGACATGTTCGGGCGGTCGAGGGTGTTCCTTGCTTTCTTGCATCAGGGCAAAGATAAAAATGTGAGCATGAATCCTTATGATGCATTCAAGGCAAAGGAGGCGGATCTTCGAAAGGAAGCCGAAGAATTGTGCATGAATATCTTCAATTGCAAGTTGAAGGGTGCCAGCCTGGAGCAGAGAATCGCATTAGCAAAAAAGGAGTGGGGTGACAGACGCACATTCTCTTTACCGTTGCTTTCCCGCGTTATCCTGATAGACGAAACAGTTCTACGCAACATCCTGGAGCCATAAGGATAAGCCTCGCATTTTCACGTCATCCGGACCTGACAAGAAATCTAGGTACGAATTTTCCCCGCCTTCCCGGACCTGATCCGGAATCAAGGCTTGCGGAAACCAGATCCTGAATCAAGTTCAGGATGGGCTGCTGGGGGCGGAGCCTAAGGGCTTTGTGGAATTTGTCGGCAATGGTGATATGTAATAGGAGCTCTGATTAACGTATAAGTGTTTCCGACCATGCTTCCGAAGGTGGGGTCGGCAATGGGTGGGCTAGACTGGCGGTGCTGCTGAGCATACGACTGTTGCCGATGATTTTAGGGTTTCACTGGTGGACGTTCCGGGGAGCAGATGGGATGCTGGGGGAGGAGCTTAAGGGTTTTGTGATATTTGTCGGCAATGGTAATATGTAATAGGAGCTCTGATTAACGTATAAGTGTTACCGACCTAGCTTTCGAAGGTGGGGTCGGCTATGGGTGGGCTAGACTGGCGGTGCCGCAGAGCATGCGACTGCTGCCGATGATTTTAGGGTTTCACTGGTGGACGTTCCGGGAAGCAGATGGGATGCTGGGGACGGAGCTTAAGGGTTTTGTGATATTTGTCGGCAATTGTAATATGTAATAGGAACTCTGATTAACGTATAAGTGTTACCGACCTAGCTTTCGAAGGAGGGGTCGGCAATGGGTGGGCTAGACTGGTGGTGCCGCAGAGCATGCGACTGTTGCCGACGATTCTAGAGTTTCACTGGAGAACGTTCCGGGAAGCAGATGGCCTGCGGCGGAGGGTGAGGATGTCTATTTCGGGCCAGGAGCCGAAGCGGAATGGGATATTGCCTCCGGAGCCGGTGCTGACGAAGAGTTTCTGAATGACCGCATGGGCGGCGTTGGGGGCAGTATTGGGGGCTGAAGATGCTGGGACGGAGAGGGCGGCGGCAGGGGCAAGGGCAGAAGGGGCGGTGTATAGGCCGGCCCATTGGCGGAAAATCAGCATGGACGGAGAGATGCCCCAGAGGCGGAACTGCCAGGCATGGGTGTGGCCGGATAGGGTTAGATCGATGTCTTTCTGGGGCAGCACGGTGCTCTCCCAGAAAGTCGGGTCGTGGCTCAGAAGGATTTTAAACATCCCATCTGGCACTCCAGAAAGGGCCTTAGGCAGATTGGCACGCTGGGGATAGGGATATCTTCTGCCTTGATTCTCAACCCCAATCAGAGCGATGCTGTCCTTACTATGTCTAATAACCGCATTCTCATTGAGCAGGAGACGCCAGCCCATGGAGCGCTCCATATCCTGTATCTCCTGAATGCATCGGGCTCGCTGAGAGGCAGTCAGGCGATCGTTGTACATCACGTAGTCATGGTTGCCCATGATGGACCATACTCCGTCCGGAGCATGTAAGCCAGATAAGATTTCCGTGAAAGGCCGAAGTTCCGAAGGCATATAATTCACTATGTCCCCCGTAAAAACGATGATGTCCGGCTGCTCTGCCATGGTCTTGCGTACCTCTCGTGCTATGGTCTTATGGCTGAAACGATATGTACCAAGATGAAGGTCGGAGAGTTGCGCTATTTTATAGCCGTCGAAAGCCTCTGGAAGGTCGTCAAAGAATATGTCGACGTGCCTCACAGTGACCAGGCGCCATCCGAAGGCAAGGCCGAAGATGAAGCAGCAAACTGCGCCAACGAAAAAGGCCTTACCAATTCTGCGAGCATGCTTCCCAACTGGTTTTATGAATATGCCAATGAGTTTGCTGACTGCCAAAGGCAGAAAATACGACGCCGAAAATGCTGTCGCGACAAGTGCAAATATTACGAATATGAAGGTCATCTGCGAATCATGGCAGACATAAGGTCAGCCTTTGAAAATTGCAGTTCGGGAAGCCACCGCTGCGGCGGCTTGGGCGTAATCTTCTCCAGAAGAAGCGTAAAGGATAGCTCGCGAGGAGTTAATTAATAGCCCGCCTTTCGCACTCGCCCCATTGGCGATTACCTCCTCTGCGCTTCCCCCCTGAGCACCTACGCCTGGCACCAAGAAGAAATTATCCGGGCAAAACGCACGGATTTCTTTCAGCTTGCCAGCCTTCGTGGCTCCCACCACGAACATCATGTTATCAGGAGTGGAAATGGACATCATTTTCTCCATCACCGCCCGATACAGAGGCTTACCCTCCACACCATAAGCAGTGTCATTGATGAGGCCTTGGAAGTCAGACGACGAAGGATTGGAAGAGAGTGCCACCACTATGGCATAGCGACCAGGATATTCAAGAAATGGAGTGACCGTCTCGCTGCCCATGTAGGGCGAGAGCGTCACAGCGTCGAAATCGAATGTCTCAAAAAGCGTGCGGGCATACATCTTAGCCGTATTTCCGATGTCTCCCCTTTTAGCGTCGGCGATTATGAACTCTTCTGGATGGCTCGAACGAATATATTCAACCGTCTTCCCAAGCACGTCCCAGCCAGCCGCCCCAAGATATTCATAAAAAGCAAGATTCGGCTTGAAAGCAACGCAATGCGGAGCAGTGGCATCTACTATGCGTCTGTTGAATTCCAACACTGCTTCCGGAACGCTGCGACCAGACTTGACGCATTCAGGCAGTTTTGCATAGTCGGTGTCCAGCCCCACGCAGAGCATGGCACGCTTAGATCGAATCTGTCTGAATATGTCGTCTGTCGTCATTGCTGAATGGAATTTTCAAGTTTCTGCTGAGCGTACTTCAAGGTGACGGTGAAAGTCTTCTTGCTGGAAGACGGGGCATCGTACATGGCATCGTCAAAAATCTGCTCGCAGATGGAACGCAGTCCACGGGCTCCAAGCTTATTGCTTATCGCAGTGTCGACGATGAGCTCTTTCACCCCAGGCTCTATTTTCAGCGTCATGCCATCCATTTCGAAAAGCTTCTCATACTGCTTCAGAATGGCATTTTTCGGTTCCGTCAGAATCCTCATAAGCGCATCCCTGTCCAGCTGATCAAGATAAGTGATGACTGGCAGACGGCCTATTATTTCAGGAATCAGGCCGTAAGCTCTCATGTCCTGGGCATCCACATATTTCAGCAGACTGTTCCTGTCCACCCTCTGTTTCTTCGTGGCGCCAAAACCAATCACCTGAGTGTTCAGTCGCTGGGCAATCTTTCTCTCAATGCCCTCGAATGCTCCTCCGCAAATGAAGAGAATATTCTGAGTGTTAACGTGAATGAACTCCTGCTCCGGATGCTTCCTGCCTCCCTCTGGCGGCACATTTATCACATTCCCTTCAAGCAGCTTAAGCATAGCCTGCTGAACGCCCTCGCCAGAGACATCTCTGGTAATGGACGGGTTGTCGCTCTTGCGGGCTATCTTGTCTATCTCGTCGATGAAAACTATCCCCCTCTCAGCCTTAGCTACATCGTAATCTGCCTCTTGCAGAAGCCTTGTCAAAATGCTCTCCACATCCTCACCGACATAACCAGCCTCCGTGAGCACCGTTGCGTCTACGATTGTGAACGGCACATTCAGCATCTTAGCGATGGTCCTGGCCAGCAATGTCTTGCCAGTTCCGGTAGGCCCCACGAGCAAGATATTGGATTTCTCCAGCTCCACCCCATCGTCCGGCTTGTCCACCAGATTATGGTTGATTCGCTTATAATGGTTGTAGACGGCCACGGAAAGCACTTTTTTCGTGCGATCCTGGCCGATGACATATTCATCAAGAAACGCCTTTATCTCTTTAGGCTTCTTAACGTCCTTTATCTTTCCCAGATCATTATTCCTCGCATTGGGGCTTGTCAGATCCCTAAGATAGCTGTGAGCCAGCTCGACGCAGTCGCTGCATATGCAGCCGTCAAGCCCCTCCATGAGGAAAGGCACCTCGTTCTCCTTCCTTCCGCAGAACACGCAGTGCCTTCCTCCCCTGGATGTTGTCTTTCCGCTTGCCATCTATTTTGTTTTCTTAGTGAGAATCTCGTCTACCATGCCATACTCAAGAGCTTCCTGAGCATTCATCCAATAATCCCTGTCCGCATCCTTGAATACCTTATCGAAAGGCTGGCCGGAATGCTCGGAGATTATTGTATAGAGCTCGGTTCTCATCTTCTCTATTTCCTTGGCTGCGATCATGATGTCAGAAGCCTGTCCCTGAGCGCCTCCGAGTGGTTGATGGATCAGCACCCTTGCATGAGGCAGGCAGGAACGCTTGCCTTTAGATCCGGCGCAGAGTAGCACCGAACCCATGGATGCCGCCTGGCCGATGCAGATGGTCGCCACATCGGGCTCAACGAGCTGCATCGTGTCGTAGATCGCAAGACCGGATGTCACTACTCCGCCAGGGGTATTGACATACAGCGATATGTCTGCCGATGGATCCGTGGATGCAAGATACAGCAACTGAGCCGTGATGATGTTGGCTACATCGTCATTGATCTGTACGCCCAGGAATATGATTCTGTCCATCATCAAGCGACTGAAAACATCCATAGAGGCGACATTCAGCTTCCTCTCTTCGATGATCGTCGGATTGATGTAATCGTCAACCGCTCTTTTGTAATCGTCCAAGGTATTGGAATTCAGCCCTCTGCCTTTGACGGCATATTCATTGAAATTATCTTTCATATTATTTCAGCTTCCCGAATTTCTCAAGAGAGATTTTCTTATCCTCAAGGGTCGCATGCTCTTTCACGGCAGCCACTGCCTTATCGTTCTCTACGAACTCCTCGATGTTGCGGGAGTGACGTTCATCCTGAAGGAAATGATGTGCAGCGTCTGTGAGTATCTCATCCGAGAGATTGCCCATTCCGTACATGGCATACTGGTATGCCGCATAGCCTTTTGCTGCATCAAGCAAGTCCTTGTCATTAATCTTCACGTCGAATTTCTTGAGAATATAGCCACGCACGAGCTGCCATTTGAAATCTTTTGCGAAGCTGTCAAACTCTTTATCGACATCCTCTTTGGTGACTTTCTCTTTATTATTCTCCAAAAGCCATCTTTTCAGGAAGGCCTCAGGAAGCGAAATGCCAGCTTTGTTGACATAATATTCACGAATATCCTGATTCAGCTTGTAATCCGAATCCTGCTTATGGTTGTTCTGAAGCCTCTCGGTTATCCTGACATCTAATTCCTCAGGGGTAGTCACGACGCCTTTTCCGAAAATCTTGTCGTATGTCTCCTGATTCTCCTCGGCAGGGGCGAACGTCTTTACGTTCACGACGGTGAACTCCCATTCAGGCTCCAAGCCGGCAAGGTCTTCTTTCTTGACTTTCAGCAGCTGAGCCCTGTCCTCCTCGTTAACGAAGGCCTCGTTCACGTTCACGGTGAACTTGTCGTCGGCTTTAACGCCCAAGAACAGGCTCTTCTGCGAATCAGCCACGCTGCGTATGCTCACGTAAGCGCCCTCAACGGTCTTCTCGCCTTGCTTGAGGTCTACCGTCAGGATATCATCCTCGCCGGCCTTTTCGCATTCTTGAAAATCGCCATACTGACGGAGCAGGTCAGCTTTCGCATCTGCCTTCTCCTTATCGGAGATTTCGATGTCGTAATGAGTGAATTTGTCTGACTTGTCAACCTCGAAATTGAGCTCTGGCGACAGGCCGATGTCGAATTTGAATTCGAAATCTGCCCCATCCTTCCAGTCATTCTCTTTCTGGTTCTCGCTAGGCAGCGGTTCGCCTAATACTTTCAGGTTATTGTCCTTTATGAATTTATCGAGCTGCTCGGCAACGGTGCCGTTGATAGCCTCGTACAGAGCCTGCTCACCGTAAATCCGCTTCACAAGACTGGTCGGAGCCATGCCTTTGCGAAATCCTTTGAAATCCGCCTTTCTCTTATATGCGGCCAAGCTTTTTCTCTCCGCCTCTGAATAATCATCTGCCTTCAAGGCGATTGTAAGTTCGATGTTTAAATCATCGATTTGATTCTTTGTGACTTCCATTGTATATTAATATTTTATATTCAAAAAAAATGGGTTCAAAGTTAAACATTTATCCCCAATCTGCCAATACCGGTCTTACGGTTAGGGTATTCAATCCTCTCGTGGAATATCTGCCTCAAGTAATCTTTCAAGACTTGCTTCAGGGTGCATAGCTGTCTTATGGAGATAAGGGAATTATCCAGCTGCCCCGCATCCACCTTCATAGCCACCATCCTCTCGACGAATTCAGACAAGGCCTCCTGAGAATTGTCTTTCAACGTTCTGGAGGCAGCCTCCAGAGTGTCGCATATCATGAGTATTGTCTGTTCCTTGGTGTAAGGCTTTTCTCCATGGTAGAAGAAATCGGCCACATCCGAAGGATCCCCTCCCTCGTTGAGATATTTATTGTAGAAATATGCCGTCGCGGATGTCCCGTGGTGGGTTCTGATGAACTCCTTGATCACTTCCGGCAGCTTGTATTTATCTGCCAGCTCCAACCCATCATCAACGTGCTTGATTATGGCCTTTGCGCTCTCCTTCGGGGTGAGATTATCGTGATAATGCGCCCCTCCAGGATTCATGCTGGCATTTTCGATGAAGCATAGCGGGTTTTTCATCTTGCCGATGTCATGATATAATGCGCCTGCGCTCACCAGCAGAGGGTTAGCATCAATGGCGCGCGCAGCAGCATCTGCCATGTTCATAACCTGCAACGAATGCTGGAAAGTGCCGGGCGCAAGGTGTTCCAGCTGCCTCAGGAGCGGATTGTTCGTATCGCACAGCTCCCTAAGCCTGGAATTCGACACCAGATTGAACATCCTCTCGAAAAGATAAACTAATGGATATCCAGCCACGGAGAGCATCGAGGACACGAAAAGGAAGAGGATGGACTGGTAAGGATTATCGTTCACCATGTCAATCATCCTGAAGCCGAAATAGGTAAGGGCCATCGTGCAGAACACTATCAAGGCAGAGATGAACTGCATCCAGCTATGATTGAAAAATCTGAAAGTATATATTGCGACCAGGCTGCCTGCAATGAATATCACGTAAAGCACGATTCCATTGTTCGCAAAAATCAGCAGCGGCAGCAGTGATATGAAACATTGCGGAATTATGAGCTTATTCTTGAAGAACGCTTCCAGGAACAGGGCGGTCAGAGTGAACGGCGCCATGTAGACGAACCTTGGAGCGAACTTATTGATTATGAGCGCAACAACGGTAATCAAGAGAAAAACGAACAGCACATAATAGAACTTGTTTCTTTCTTTGAATATGTTGTTGTTGGAAAAATAGAGGGTTAGGAATATCAAGAATGCCAATAACGCAGCTATGAGAGCGTTCCCTAACCAGAATAGCACTTTCGGGCCGCCGTAACCCATGCTGGCCTCATATTCAACCTTGTATGAATCAAGAATCTGAGCCACCTCGGCAGTGACTATCTCGCCTTTCGAGACGATGAGCTGCCCAGCGCTCACGAACCCCTGCGTAGGAGAAATCTGAGAATCTCTTTGCGAATTCACCAGCTCGGTCGTCTTGGCATCATATTCAAGATTAGGCGAGATGAGATTATAGATGCCACAAGCATTCAGCACCGAGTCGGCATTGGCCCCTTTTGCTTTCTTCGCCACATCGTCAAGAAGCCTGGCCTTAGCATCTGATTCTTTCAGAACCTCGGAAGCAGGCTTCTTCGTGACCCTCTTGTCTTTATGAATATATAAAACCGCATCAGGATCTTTCTTTGCCCTGGAGTCCAGCTTCACGCCCTCGTCGCTCACCACTCCGCTGGAATAGATGTCCAGCATGGAAGACACGATTATCGGCCTTAGCCAAGAATAGTCCCCCAAGCCGGCCTCGTCGGCGGCTTTCCTGCTGTTTGTCACCACATCTTCCTTATAGACATAGTACGGAACCTCAACGGAACGGTTTGCGCTACGCTCCTCCCTAAGCTGCTCATCGGATTTCAAGATAGGGAAATCAAACTGGGCAATCAGCGTCTCATGATTCCATGGAGAGCCTTTCCGATAGTCGTAGCTGAATTTCGCATTCCTCGGGAAAATGAAAAGAAGAATGAGAAATAGCGCGAAAAGCGGAAGGATGATCCGAAGATAGTTTTTTGGAAGGCGTGGCAGTTTCATCTCGATTAATTATTTGAAGGGACTTCCCGTTTCTCTAGCAATATATTTATATGTCAGGCGATCCATCAGCCTTGGGAAAAGCCGGTGCACCCACACGGAGGCTTTGCCCAGGGCACCCAGAATGACTTCCGAGCGTCTTTTCTCAAGAGCCTTTGCCAGATGCATCGCGCATTCTTCCGCGCTCATCAGCCTGCCCTCGTTGAGCGGAGTGCTGCCTTGGGCAGAGCCGTCGGCGGTTAGAGCCGCATTGCGGACATTGGAAGAAGTGTAACAAGGAGCGAAGACCAGCACGTTAAGGCCATCTTTCAGATGCTCGATGCGAATGGCATCCAAAAAACCCCTGATGGCAAATTTTGAAGAGGAATACCCTGTCCTGGCCGGCAGGGCACAATAACCTGCGGTGGAAATGACTCCTACGACCTGCCCCTTCGTCGCAAGCAGGTAAGGCAAAGCGAATTTAGTGCAATAAACCGTGCCCCAGAAATTCACGTCCATCAGCCTCTTAATGACAGACAGGTCCAGATCTTTGAACATAGCCCTCATCGAAAGGCCGGCGTTATTGACCAGAATGTCTATTCTTCCAAATTGCTCGACAGTCTTTGCTATAAGGTTTTTGCAGTCTTCTTCGACGCTCACGTCGGTTTTCACGCAGAGCACTTTTTCAGGGTCGCCATTCACGGTAGGCGCCAGTTCAAGCAGTTTTTCGTATGACCTTGCCGCCATCACGACATTCGCCCCTAAGGATCCGAAAAGACGAGCCGAAGCCAACCCGATTCCCGAGCTGGCTCCAGTTACTATAATAACCTTATCTCTGAAATATTCAGGCTCCATATTCAGAGAATTTATTTCATGACTGTCATTGTGGCAATCTCTCCGTTGGAATAGTATCCTTTGTCAAGCTTCTCCCTTATCTCCTTGAAAGCATTGAGCGTGTAGTCCACGTCTTCGAGAGTATGGGCGGCAGTAGCAATGATTCTGAATATTATCATTCCCTTAGGAATCACCGGATAGATGACCATGGAGCAGAATATCTTGTAGTTCTCGCGAAGGTCTTTGACGATCTGCGTGGCTTCGCCTATTCCGCCCTTCACGTGCACAGGCGAGACGCAGGCCTCTGCCGGCCCTATGTCGAATCCCTCCTTGCGGAAACCATCCTGGAGGGCCCTCGTGACTGTGAAGAGCTGTTTGCGCAGGGCATCGCCCTTAGGGCTGTCAATGATTTCGAGCCTTTTCATGTTCCCTATGACAAGAGGCATCGGAAGCGCTTTGGCATACATCTGCGAGCGCATGTTGAACTTCAGATACTTGATTATTTCCTTCGGACCTGCGATGAAGCCGCCTATGCTGGCCATGCTCTTCGCAAAGGCTCCGATGTAAAGGTCAATGCCGTCCATGCAGTGCAGCTGCTCAGAGGTGCCTCTGCCATGCTCGCCCATGATGCCGAAGCCATGAGCGTCATCTACGAATATTCTGAATTGATATTTCTTCTTGAGTTCTACGATTTTGTCCAGGATTCCGAGAGCGCCCGTCATTCCGAACACGCCCTCTGTGATGAGCAGCACGCCGCCGCCATTCTCTTCAGCCAGCTTGCAGGCCCTGGAAAGCACTTTCTCGCAGCTCTCGATGTCGTTGTGTCTGTATTTGAAGCTCTCGCCAACGTGCAGACGGATTCCGTCCAGCAGGCAGGCATGAGCCTCGGCATCGTACACTATCACGTCGTGACGGCCAGTGAGGGCATCGATGGCGGAGACTATTCCCTGGTAACCGAAGTTGAAAAGGAAGGCATCCTCCTTCTTCTCAAACTCTGCGAAACGCCTCTCCAGCTCCTCGTGGTAGCGAGTCTGGCCGGTCAGCATCCGGCTGCCCATAGGATAGGCCAGGCCCCATTCCTTAGCAGCATCGGCATCTGCCTTGCGAACCTCCGGGTCATTCGCTAAACCGAGGTAGTTATTGAGGCTCCAGTTGAGCATCTCCACCCCGTTGAACTTCATGTGAGGGCCTAATTCCCCCTCCAGGCGAGGGAACATGTAATAGCCATAGCCATCGTCATAATACTGGCCGATCGGGCCACCGGTATCTTTAGAAATCCTTGCGAAAATGTCGTTGTACATATCATTGCGAATTTTTAAGCATCAATGTTTGCGTAATGCGCGTTTTCCTCTATGAATTGCCGGCGAGGCGGGACATCGTCACCCATCAGCATGGAGAACGTCCTTTCTGCCTGAGCGGCGTTGTCAATCGTGATTTTGCGCAGTCTTCTCTTCTCCGGATCCATTGTGGTGTCCCAGAGCTGCTGGTCAGACATTTCACCGAGACCTTTGTACCTCTGGACGGTAACCCCCTTGTCGGAGCCATGGCCAAGCCTCTCGGTCGCAGCCGACCTCTGGTCGTCGGTCCAGCAATATACTTCCTCCTTGCCTTTCTTCACGAGATAGAGCGGAGGAGTAGCCAGATAAACGTATCCGTTCTTAATAAGGTCGAACATGTAACGGAAGAAGAACGTTAGGATCAGGCAGGCGATATGGCTGCCATCGACATCGGCATCGGTCATTATTATGACCTTATGGTAACGCAGCTTGCTCAGGTCCATCCTCTTCTCTCCGTTCTCATCTTCCTGAGCCACGGAAACCCCGAGAGCCGTATAAATATTTCGTATTTCCTCGCTGTCGAAAGCCCTGTCACCTGCTGCCTTCTCCACGTTCAGGATCTTTCCTCTCAGAGGCAGGATGGCTTGATACCTCCTGTTGCGGCCCTGCTTGGCAGTTCCACCTGCAGAGTCACCCTCGACCAGGAAGAGCTCGCACTTCTCCGGATCCCTGTCCGAGCAGTCGGCCAGTTTGCCAGGCATCCCGGCGCCGGACATGACGGACTTTCTCTGAACCATCTCCCGGGCTTTGCGGGCGGCATTCCTTGCGGTAGCTGCCAGCACGATTTTTTCGATTATGAGCTTTGCCTCTTTCGGATGCTCCTCAAGATACTGATCCATAGCCTGTGAAGTGGCCTGCGAAACAGCCGAGGTGGCCTCAGGGTTGCCAAGCTTGGTCTTCGTCTGTCCCTCGAACTGAGGCTCGGCGATTTTCACGGAAACCACGGCGGTAAGACCCTCTCGGAAGTCCTCCGGGGCGAGGTCTCCTTTGAATTTAGCAAGAAGGTTGTTCTTCTCCGCATAATTCTTCAGCGACCTTGAAAGGCCCATCTTAAAGCCTTGCAGATGCGTGCCGCCTTCGATCGTATGAATGTTGTTGACGTATGAATATATTTTCTCGGCAAATCCGTTATTGTAAGACAGAGCTATGTCAATCGGGATCACTTTGTCGCTCTGGGTGCAGATAGGCTCGGGGATGAGCTGGCTGGCGCCTGCGTCGAGATATTCAATGAACTCCCTCAGACCATGTTCCGAGTAGAAGACATCCTGGTGCTTGATCATCCGGCCGGTAGGCTTCTCGTCTCCGTGCGCATCAGTGACATATTCCTCAACCAGGTGGTCTGGCCTGTCATCGGTGAGCGTGATGCGTATGCCTTTGTTCAGGTAGGCAAGCTCGCGCATCCTGGCAGCCAGGGTATCATATTTATAAACTATCGACTGGGTAAAAATTGTCGGATCCGGATGGAACGTTATGGTGGTGCCTGTGTCATTGCAGTCGCCTACCACCTTAACCGGCTCAAGCGGCTTGCCTTTGGAATACTTCTGAATGTAGATATGCCCTTCGCGATGCACTTCAGCCTCGAAATCGTCAGAAAGAGCATTGACGCAGGAAACGCCCACGCCGTGCAGACCGCCCGAAACCTTGTAGCTGTTCTTATTGAATTTTCCACCGGCGTGAAGCACCGTGAGAACGACCTCCAAAGCAGAACGATGTTCCTTTGGGTGCATGCCCGTAGGAATACCGCGGCCGTTATCGGAGACCCTGATTGAATTGCCTTCCAAAATGGTGACGGTGATGTCCGTGCAGAACCCCGCCATTGCCTCGTCGATGCTATTATCAACTACTTCATAAACAAGATGATGGAGACCTCTTTCGCCTACGTCCCCAATGTACATCGATGGCCTTTTCCTTACTGCCTCAAGCCCTTCAAGGACCTGTATGCTACTCGCGGAATATGCTTCTTCCGCCTTTTTCGCCTCTTCGTTTTCTATCATAGCTTGTCAAAAAATTTGTCTGTTTCAGGTCATCCCATAAAACAGACAAATTTACTAAATTTTTCTATAAATTCAAGGTGATGCCAGCCGTGACCCAGAGACCTTTTTCGACGTAGAACGGATTCGGCTGAACTTTCTGCCCCAGAAGGTTTCCGCTTTCCAGCCAGAATCCGAGCTTTCGGCTGAACTGATATCCTCCCGAAATGCCCAGGTCGAACCAGGCCGGAATTGAATAAACGCCTTGGGAATTAACGTAGAAATCCCCTTCTCTCTTGTGCACATAACTCATATTCGCCCCACAATATATCCGGCTCGTTATGTCATAAACAGCCTTCAGGCCGAAAGTGAAGTCAGGCATGGCAAAAGCATGGCTGCCGTCTTCCTGGAACTTAGTATGGTAATAATGGAAGTCAGCATCGGCCTTGAACCTTTTCACTCTCAAGTTCATGAGCGCATTCACAGAAAAAACGTCGCATTCGCTACGCAAATATGCTGGGACGTAATGCTCTTTCCCAGAATAAGCAACGTAATCCATTAAGGTTTCGTCATACGAATTCAGCCTGGCGTTCACGTCGTAGTGGAAAGCCGTCGAGAAATCTCCTTTGAAACCAGCACTGAGGTCGTAACCCGTATCATTGCCTAAACTAAAGCACAGCGGGTTGAAAAAATGATTTCTTCCTTCCTGCACAGAAGACATCGTGTTGATTTTCGTGCCATTGTATATCCGGACATAAGGCTGAAAACCGTTGACGAGAGCGATGCTGGCGTAAATGTCCGGGTTCAGCATGACTCCTCCATCCCACTCTTCTGGCTCCAAGAGGTCCTTCTCGTCGTTATCGCTGAAGAACTTCTGGAGGCGAAGGCCTACATTGACTTTCAGCTTGCCTTTTTCGAACACGTACTTAGGCGTGACTGCGAACACTCCGTACGCTCCTCGCAGCAAGTCTGAATATCCTGCGTAAGCGCCATCCAGGCCGACCAAGAACTTATGGCCATTCACTGCAAAGCCAACATTTCCGTCCAGCGATATTACGGTTTCTTTGTAATCGCATTTGCCTTCGGCTATTCCTAATCCACTCAGGACATTCAAGGCGGATCTGCCATAAAGGTCGCCGAGGCCTGAGGAATATTTCAGATTGTTTTTCCCGAAGCGTCCTTTGACGGCCGCGTCATAATAGAACTGGGCGTCCGGCCTATCGTAAGACTGCAAGCTCAGATAGACATCTGCCGCATTGTAGTTCTGAGAAGTGAGCGTGTCTTTCGTATTCAAGCCATAATAACCGAGGCCGAATGCGAACGAGCCAGAATCCCAGCTGTACCTGCCATCGAAGCCAGCCCTCGTAAGGGCATCGTGGCCTTTATACGAATTTCCATTGGATTTCAGCTCGTATACGTCTGGTGAGCCAGGCTTCAGTTTGGGAACAATCTCGTGATATTTCCCGAAATAAGACCTGTGATTAGCATAGATGCTGAACTGGAAAGGCCCTTTCCGCTCCGGGCTCCACACGAAATCCAGCTGCGGATGAAGCGAGTAGCCAGCTCCTGCCTTCAGATAGAGGCTCTTGCCTCGCCAGGCGTCCCTGCCTGGCTTGACGTTCAGCATGTATGGCTTGAAACTATACGAAGCGTCATAAGGGTTATCGAAAACCTGATAGTTGAAATCCAAATCGAATCGTAGCAGCGAATCAGGGACCATCATCTCTGTGAGTGGTTTCTGAATATGCGACGGATCCCCTTCGTAGGTATTCGTCACCTCGACCGTAGGGTTCAGATTCTGGCCGAAAGAAATAGCGCACGCGCCTAGCGCGGCTGCGGTGAAATATATTCTTTTAATATTATTCATTGCCTGATTCTATATTATTAAGCTTCTCAAGCCTCATCCTCACATTATCCTGGACATCATCCGAAGTGCCTTTTTCTGGTTTATAGCCATTCATGACGCTTTCGAAAGTCGCCCTAGCCTGCTTGTAATCGTCCCTCTCAGCAAATGAGTCGCCGAGCGTTATGAACGCCTTCGCCAGCCAGTAGGACTGCTCGGGAGCATCTTTCGCGAATTTATAGACCTTGGATTCTACGGAAGCATATTCACCCTGATCGTATGCATCTTGAATGAGCATGTATGTAGCCTCCGCGCCTTCATCAGTCGCAGGCTCGGCGCTGAGCTTATTGAACATGTCGAATGCCTTATCTCTTTCATTAGTAGAGAGATAAGACTTAGCGCAAACATAATCCGCCTCCCTGCTCTCATCAGCCGTGACTTTCTTCAAGGCCTTCACCTTTTCTGCCTGGCTGATTGCAGACTGCCAATCCTGAGCCTTGTATGACGACCTCATGAGCCCAAGCCTGGCGGCGTGAGTCATTTCGGCATCGCTGGTTTTCTGAACCAGGGCAGCGTAATTCCTGTAAGCCTCGCTGAAACGCTCCATCTCATAATAGAGTTGACCGCTGCGAAGGAGAGCCATTTCTGAATATGCCGCATCAGGGTCCGCCGAAAGTGCTTTCGCATACCAGTCGCAGGCCTGTTCCTTCTTGCCCGTATTCCTCTCGCATTCGGCCATATAATAATCGGCCTTGGCGATGTTCTTTCCGTTCGGATAACGGTTCATATAATTTTGCAGGGACTGGGAGGCCTTTTCATAATTCTCGGTCATGAACACCTGCTCGGCTGCAGCGAAATACATGTCATCTTTCTCGCTATCGGTCTTGCCGAAGTTAGCACCCACCTTGTCAGCATAGTCGAGATATTCATCCGCGCGGCCCTGAGTCTGATAAATTGACTCAATGGCAAGAAGGGCATCCTGAGCATATTCAGTCCCAGGCATTTCATCAACTACTTGCTTGTAATAGCCCAGTGCCTTATCATTGTCAGACTTATTCCTGGCTATCATTCCCAGCTCTATCAGGGAGCGGGCGTTTATGGTCTTGTCAGAAGAATTCTTCCGGAGCTTCTCAAAGCAGGTCGCAGCATCGTCTGCCTTCCCACCTGCCACATAAGCCCTGCCGAGCTCGTACATGGTCTCTGGGTAATATTGTGCCGAAGGCTTAGACGTAAGTGCCCTAGACAGCGACTCTATCTTCTTGTCGTTTTTCCCAGACAGGCCGTAGGCGATGCCACGCTGCAAATAAGGATAAAGGTTGTCCGCATAGGCAAAACGCTGCGTGGCGTTCTCATATTCTTTTATTGCTTTCGCATAGTCCTTAGTCACGAAGTCGCAATCCGCCCGCCTCAGGGCAGCATCTTCTCCCATCTCAGGATCCCTCGTCCCAAGATATTCATCGAACCATTTGGCCGCAGCGGCATATTCCTTATTTTTGAAATAGCACCAGCCGATATTGTATGGCAGTAATTTTCCTTCCTCTTGCTTGTCTAGAGCCGAAATATTGAAAAGGTCCTTGAAAGATTCGGCGGCGGCAGAGTATTGTTCGCTGCGGAATTGTGACTCTCCAAGCCAGTAGCGAGCTAGCTGATTGAAACCATCGTGCTTGTTCGAATAGAATGAAGCGGCTTTAAGCAGAGGAATTGCGTCTTTCCAAGAGCCTCCGCCAATTAGTTGCTGAGCCCTTAGGTAATTGGCTTTCATATAATTAGCCTTCTGGTCATCGTCCAAAAGGTCTATATGGCTGTAGGCATCCACCGCCCCTGAATAGTCGTGATTGTAAAGGCACGAAAGAGCCATATAGCTGTAAATCTGGTCTCCTTTAGCCTTGCCGTACTTCTTCATATAATCGTCGAAGACGGAAGGGTTATGGTTCAAGTCAAATGAGAGTTTGGCGTAATTGAAATGAGCGTCTTCCTGGACTTTCGAGTTAAATGAATATTCCGAAGCGGCCCTGAACGCATCCATCGCCGCCACCTTGTTGCCAGTCTGGATGTAGCTGTAGCCTAATTCGTAATTTGCTATCTGCCCGATGGAATCCGTGCGTTCCTTCATCATCGAATAGTTGTCGATGGCACCCTTATAGTCACCAGTGGCATAATACAGAGACCCAGCATAGAAAAAATCGTCACGATCCATATCCCTGCTGCTCTGGTTTATCATATCGTAATATCTCTTGGCGTTGTCGTTATCTCCTTGGGCAAGGTAAGACTCCGAGATGATTCTTGCCAGATGAGACCGCCTGTTGCCTGGGGCGTTTTCCATCATATCGATGCCGTTCTTGATGACATAGCCATAATCTTTCATCATGAAGCGGCACTCGACCTTGTAATATTTAGAAAGCTCTTCGAAACGAGGATCCTTCTCGGCTTTGTCGAACCAGCCGTATGCATCCTTGAACCGCTTATTGGAATAATTGATGTAGCCAAGGATATATCTCGAAGGCGCAGTATAGTCCGACATAGGCATATTCTCCACTTTCTCGAACTCCATCCTGGCTCCTTCATAGTCGCCTACTCCAAATTTTGAATAGGCATGCTTGAACTCATATTCGGGAATCTGGGAGAGATTCAAGTCTTTCGTATCCACTTGGCTGAATTCCACAAGGGCATCATGATAATTTTGGTCGTCAAAGATGTTCAGTCCTTTGTAGAAATGAATCTGCGGCACAAGGCCGGAATATGGATGATTGGCGATATATTCATTCGCGACAGCCTCATAGCCAGCTTCTTGCAGCCGAACGGAGCAAAGAGCCTTGTACCCAAGGGCTGTCTCATCGCCAGTATTTGAATAGATTTCATTGAATACGCTTCCGGCTCTTTCGAACATTCCGTGTTCGTAGAGATCCATTGCCTGTCGGAAATCATCTTTTTGCTTATCCTGAGCCTGCATTGGCGCAGGCAGCAGAATTGCCGAGATAATAACCGCCGCTAACAGTTTAAGCTTCATATCGACTCTCTTAAAATATTAATCACGCAAAAATACTCAATAAATAAGTAAAAATTCAATTATATTTGTTTACTTAATGGAAGAAAACCAGAATATGACAGCAAAAAACGAACCGATTCAGGACGCAATTCAGCAGGCTTCCGCATCAGGAGAAGTCCTTTCGAAAGACTCAGTCCGGCAGAGCACTTCTACAGAAGCGGTCTCAAAAGAGCCGCTGATCACTTTCAAGGATGCCGAAATCCTGAATGGAGAGAATCCTGTCATTTACGACCTGGACATGGAGATTTATCCTGGCGACCTAGTCTACATTGTGGGCAAGGTTGGCACGGGAAAGACTTCAATCATCCGCACGATGATGGCCGAGAACCCGCTTGAAAAAGGCTTCGGGGAGGTGTGCGGATTTAAATTGCACGGCATCCGCGAGAAAGACATCCCTATGCTTCGCAGGAAGCTCGGCGTCATATTCCAAGACTTTCAGCTTCTGATGGACAGGAGCGTGGAAGAGAATCTTTCATTCGTGCTTCGTGCCACTGGCTGGAAGGACAAGGATGCAATCGACGCGCGAATTTCAGAGGTGCTTGACGGCGTCGGCATGCGAGACAAGGCGCATAAAATGCCTCACCAGCTTTCCGGTGGCGAGCAGCAGAGAATTGCCATAGCCCGTTCGCTGCTGAACAAGCCGCAGGTCATCCTCGCCGACGAGCCTACTGGAAACCTGGACAGCGAGACGGCCGAAGGAATCTTGAATTTATTGCTGAAAATCAATAAGGAGAACGGCACTGCCATCGTGATGGTGACTCACAACAGGAATATCTTTGAGCACTACCATGGCAGGGTCTTCGTCTGCAAAGGCGAGAGCTGCGAAGAGAACCTCGACAATGAGGCCATTGATTTGGCTCTGACCATATAAGACCTTGCGTTCGTCTGGAAGCTCAGCTACGGCTCCGACAATCTCCAATTGAATATGCTTAAGAAAGAAAGATACAGGAATATACTGAATTGGTTTCAGAAGAACCATCCAGTGGCAGAGACGGAGCTGCATTATGACTCTCCATTCCAGCTGCTCATTGCGGTCATTCTTAGCGCACAGTGCACGGACAGGCGAGTGAACATGGTCGCTCCTCCGCTCTTCAAGGCATTCCCCACGCCGGATAAGCTTGCCGCTGCCACATTCGACGAGGTGTTCCCCTACGTCAAGAGCATTTCCTACCCGAACAGCAAGACGAAACACCTGATTGCTATGGCCCGGAAGCTCATTTCCGATTTCGGTGGCGAAGTGCCATCCTCTATCAACGACCTGATGACGCTTCCAGGCGTCGGCCGCAAAACTGCAAATGTCGTTGCCTCGGTAATATACAAGGAGCCCGTAATCGCCGTAGACACACATGTGTTCAGAGTATCGCACCGCCTCGGCCTCTCCAACGGCAAGACAGTAGAGGCAGTAGAAAAAGACCTCGAAGCAAACATCCCGGAAGACCTTAGGTCCATAGCCCACCACTGGCTGATACTCCATGGCCGCTACATCTGCACGGCACGCGCCCCGAAATGCGCGGACTGCCCCCTCGCCGAATGGTGCCGCGACTACGCACGCAAACACATCAAAATCCATTCAGATAGCGAAAACTAAACTTTCGCCAGCTATGACACTAAACTTTCGCCAACTATGACGTTAAATTCTCGCCAACTATGACGTTAAATTTTCGTCAACTATGACGTTAAATTCTCGCCAACTATGACGTTAAATTTTCGCCAACTATGACGTTAAATTTTCGTCAACTATGACGTTAAATTTTCGCCAACTATGACGTTAAATTCTCGCCAACTATGACGTTAAATTTTCGCCAACTATGACGTTAAATTTTCGTCAGTCCTGTCGCTAAATTCTCGCCAGTTCTATCGCTAAATTTTCGTCAGCTATGACGCTGAATTTTTGCTTATTATGTCACGAATAATCGATAACATAGCATTGGAGGCTGCGCAGAACCCATCCCAGAATCACTATTACGTTTATGCGAAATATATAAGATTGGGCTGCCGAGTCGGGAACTTCGCCCCATACCCCAGTCTCGGCATCTCATGCCTCTGTATTGGCACCTCATACCTCTGTATTGGCACCCCATACCTCTGTATTGGCATCCCATACCTCTGTATTGGCATCCCATACCTCTGTATTGGCATCCCATACCTCTGTATTGGCATCCCATACCTCTGTATTGGACCTCATACCTCTTCCCATACACAGAACAGTTCAAAGACATATTCTTGTTAACGGTTTTCCTCGGCTTGTTAACTGCTTCCATCCGCCTCAAAATCTTCTAATGTTTCGCCCTCAGTCATAACCTGGTGATTTCTGTCATCC
>Ga0256404_1005376_pt1 | contig 22742 bp, 17 predicted proteins | sample RumenRJG_01DNA_FD_185990 | JGI IMG/M metagenome (GOLD analysis project Ga0256404, IMG submission 185990) | Bovine rumen microbial communities from Lethbridge, Alberta, Canada - RJG_01 | ecosystem: Host-associated > Mammals > Digestive system > Stomach > Rumen | place: Canada: Alberta | collected... | reverse complement strand
AGGTGGTGCGAACGCCAGCAAACAGGGAAAGAAGATCGTTTATCTTAAGAAGCGTGATGCCGAGCAGGGTGAGGTCGAGGCCGCCGCCGTTTGCAAGATCGCCGGGGCCGGTGGAGCCGACGAAGCCGCCCGCTCTGTTGTTGGCCTTCACGGAGCCGAGCCGAGTCAGCTCAACGTCCTTTATATCGCCGCCGACCGCCCAACCGATGCCGCCGCCCGCGTAATCGCCGGGAGAGGTGCAGTTTTCGCCTTCGTAGATGCCCGCGGTCACGGTGTAGCCGGTTTCATCGTCGATGCCGTTCACGAAGGTGTTTGAGACCTCGAAGCCGAGGAACTCCGCAAGGCCGAGCGTGTCTCCCAAGAGGCCGCCAACGTTTGCGGTGGTGAGATAGCCCGCGATGCCGCCCGCGAAACCCGCGGCGGAGGAAACGCTGACAAGCTGAGTTACGGTATTGTCGCGCGCCGCATCCACAGGGATGGGCAGGGAGTTTATGTATTCGCCGCCGCTCTTTCTCTTGTATTTGGCAAGGCTGCGAAGATGCGTGTCGTTCGAGCGGGCGATGAGAGCGCCGTCGCCCCTGCCCACGATGCCGCCAACGCAGGAGCCGCCGGTGGATGATACGGTGAGCGGCGATTCGATGTTCACGCCGAGTATCGCCGCGTTCGCGATGCCGCCAAGATCGAGCAGCGACTGATCGCCGCCCTGACCGAGCAGACCGACCGCGATATCCTTGACCGCGCCGAGCAGCGATTCCTTCTCCTCGAGGAAGTCGCCGAGCCCCATAAGCGTGCCGAGCCTTGCATAGCCAGCGAAGCCGCCGATATAGTCCCTTTCGCCCGAGACCGTGATAACGCTGAGCGCGTCGATATCGTCGTTGATGCAGTAGCTGTTTGCAAGCACGCCCACGAAACCGCCGAGATACCAGCCGCCTTCAACGGTTATGGCCGAATTCTCGATCGAGCAGTTGATGAGCTCGGTCTGCGGATGGAGCTGCGCGAGCACGTCGATCCCGAGGCCGGAGAGAGTTCCTTTTATAATGCCGTCGCGTGCAACGCCCGCGAAGCCGCCGCCGAAATGATGCGCGGAGATGTTCATGCTGCTGTTTTCAACCTTGCAGCCTTTGACCACTGTGCCGACGAGGCTTCCCGCGAAGCCGCCCACGCCGTATTTGCCCTCGTCCACAGAAACCGTGCCGTTGTTGACGGTGCAGTTCGTGATGCGCGGGGAAACGTAGCCGGTCGGGATCAGGTCGCCCACGGGCAGCGTGTTGTCGAGCAGAACGTTTATAAGATCGCCGAGGCCGAGGCCGGGGATGACGTTCAAAAGATAGGCAAGCGCGTTCACAACGGTGTCGAGCGCACCCGAAAGCAGGTCGTAATTCGTGGTGCCTTCCGCATGACCGACGAAACCGCCAACGCCAACGATCTTGCCGTCCGGATCGTCGATATCGCCGTTGCCGTCGGTATCCTCATAGGTGGTCTTGACGGCGCTTACGCTGATCGCTTCAACTTCACAGTCCTCGATGACCGCCTTGCCGATCACCCTGCCCGCAAATGCGCCGGTCGCAAGCGAAGCGGGGTCGGCGGCGCGGGTGTTCAGGAGACCGACAAGCGTATCGGTAAGGTTTATCGGCTTGCCGAGAAGCCCCGAAAGCAGAGGATCGAGTATCGTTCCAAGAAGGGTGCCAACGAGCGTCAGCAGTCCGTTCACAAGCGTTTGAGAGGTGCCGGCCCGCGTGGTGCTGTTCGTGACCGTTCCGTTGTAGAGCTTGATGTTTTTAACGATGCAGGTCGAGCCGGTGAGATCGGAGCCGTTGATATTGCCCGTCAGCGTTCCGAAGAAGCCAACGCCCGTCTGCACTCCGAGATCGAGCTTAGAGCTGTCGGTCGAAAGCGCGACCGCGTTTACGTTGATATTGTAGATAACGGGCTTAAGGCTCGTATCGAGGTTGATATAGGAGTGATCCGCGGCCCAGAGCTTCGGGTTTTCATCGCTCGCCTTAACGCCGTACATCTCGCCGGTGAACATCAGCGGCGCCCACTGATCGGAATACATATTGATATCGCGGAAAACTATGTATTTGCCGCTCTTTGTGTAGGTAAGGCTCGGGAAGCTGCGCTCGTTCACGTCCGGCTCGCCGTTCGCGTTCACCGTGCAGTAGACCGTGCGGTCATAGCCCGTGATATCGAGCACGGCGGTGAGGCTGTGGTAGCGATCGGAGCTCAAAATGCCGTTGTTGCCGTCGTACATCGGGTTCACGGAAGCATTCGGATAACTGAAATCCGTGCCCGTGTTCTGATCCTCGGGGAAAACGCCCTCGATCAGATCGGCATCGCCCGGGTAAACGAGCGTTTCGGTCTGCTCGATTATGTTGTCCGCATTCCAGTTGCCGAGGGAGCGCCTGCGCTGATAAACCTTATAAACCGGGCCCGAAACCTCGGTGCGGATATCGCTGTTGTCGTTGATGGCATCGAGCTGCTGACGGTCGCCAATGAGTATGTAGGTGGTGCCGTCGATCTCCACCCAGGTTTGACCGAAGTAATCTCGCCCGTCGATATGCGAGGAATTATCCCTCGTTTCCGAAAGCGCGGGGGAGTCGCCCTTTGCGCTCGTGAAGGAGGAAGCAAGAACGTAATTGTGATCCGCGCTGTAGGTCACCATCTTGCCGTCCTTGAAGAAGAGGCTGCCAACGCCGAACATATCGGGGTCGATATCGCCGAAAACGACGGGGGAGTTATCCCTATCCGAAGAATTCATAACGGCGAGCTGATAGAGGTTTCTAATATAAATGGTATCCGTTGCTTCATCGTATGCAGTCAGCTTGTCGGCCTTGGGCGCGCCGATAAAGCTGCCGGAGAAATCGTCGGGAAGCATGAAGGCCGCTCCGTTCAGCGCGATATCGTTTGCGATATAATAATCTGCAAACTCCGTGTAGCGCGCGGGCGTTCCGTCCTCGTAATAGACCTGCTCGCCGCTGCTGAAAGCCCCCTCGTTAAGATCGGCGTCCGTAACGGAAAAGCCGGAACCGATGGCAAGAAGCTGCTTGAGGTTGGTTATCCTGATCCTGCTGCCTATCAGAAGGTCGTTCCTCGTATTCTTAACGCTCGAAGCGATTATGGAATTGTTTGCATTAGTGGAATCGATGCGTGAAACAAGCTCTCTGTAGGGGGATTCCGGAATAGCCGCATCGAATAAGCTGCTGTCGTATAGGGAGTTGTAGCGCTCGGCTGTAACGGCAGTAGCAAGATCGGTGGCGACCGTGCCAAACATCGCAAGTGCGAGTAAAACGGCCGTAAATCTCTTCATCGTACTCATAAGCAAGTACCCCGCTTTACCGATGTTGCCAACCTCTTGCTGTGAAAACAGCAAGTTTTATATATGAAATTATACACCTGTAATATTCCGAAAGTCAAGCATCTAATTAATAATTTTTATAAGTATACTATTATATATTGTAAATAGGTATCTATTGAGAATATATAACAAAAACGATAACCATGACTGATTTATGCTTATTTGCCTGCAATTTTATCTGAAAAATTTTTTATATAAGCATTCGATTTTCACAGGGCATACTCATTTATGATCAGCTAAATGAGCGGCATCACGCCATTCTGCGCCGCGTTGTTAGGTGCGTAACGAAGAAATCGCCGTTAAAACTTTGGTGTTGGAATACATGGCACATTGCTTTTTGATCGGATCGTTCTTTGCTTTTGAAATCGAATAAGCCCCTATCGAGGCCAATTCGATAGGGACTTAATGATATAAAGCTTGATGCAGAAGCGATTTTTTGATCGAAACTGCCGTGGTATAAAATGCATCAGCTAAGCATCGACACCGCATCGGAGATCGTTTTTTCGAGGGCTTCTCGGCCGTATTTATCAACGGCGGCTTTGTTTTTCTCTCCGTGGGTAAGGTTGCCTGCGCCGCCGATACATCCGCTGATGCAGGCCATGCCTTCGATAAAGTTTGCATCCAGTGCGTTCCTGCTCTTTCTAAGCAGCGCGGCCTTGCATTCCTCGATGCCGTCGCAAACGCAGGCCTTCAGATCAAAGTCATCGAGCCCCTGCTCCTTTATCGCTTGCACGACTGCATCGGAGAGACCGCCGCTTCTTGCGAAGATGCGCCCGAAATAGGATGCGTTGTCGAGCACGCCTTCCTCAAGGGAGGTGAGGTCTATATCCTTGCTGTCAAACAATGCCTGAAGCTCCTCAAAGGTTATCACGGCATCCACAAAGGGCTTTACCTCCTCAAGCCTTGCCTCCGCTTTCTTAGCGGTGCAGGGTCCGATGAAAACTATCCTTGCGCTGTCATCATGCTTTTTGATGTACTTTGCAAGTGCAACCATCGGTGATGGATTGTGTGAGATATGCTCCGCAAGCTCGGGAAAAGCGGTTTTGACGTATTTTACGAACGCAGGGCAGCATGAGCTGGTCAAAAAGCCCTTTTGCACAAGCTCCCTGGATTCCTCCTGCGCCACTATATCCGCGCCGAGAGCGACCTCGATCGTGGTATAGAAGCCGAGCTCCTTTATTCCCGTGATGATCTGCCCGAGCTTTGCGTAGGTCATCTGACTGCCCACGGCGGGGGCGACAAGCGCATAAACCTTGTACTTGGTGCTGTTCTCGCTGCGCTTGAGCATATCGATAACGTTGATTATGAAAGAACGATCCGATATCGCACCGAAGGGACATTGATACACGCATGCGCCGCAGGCGATGCATTTTTCGTCGTCGATCCTCGCTGCATTGTCATCGTTTATGTCGATGGCCTTTATCTTGCATGCGACCTGGCAGGGGCGCTTGAGGTTGACGATCGCACTGTACGGACAAACCTTTGCACACATGCCGCATTCAACGCATTTTGTTTTATCGATATGTGCCTCGTGCTTATGATTAAAGGAGATAGCGCCCCGCCTGCACGATGCTTCGCAGCGATGCGCAAGGCAGCCCCTGCAGGAAGCAGTGACCTGGTATCCGACTGCGGGGCAGTCATCGCAGGCGATGTCGATGACCTGTATCACGTTGGAGCCGGTGCCGCCGCCCATAGCGAGCTTCACTCGCTCTGCAAGGATGGCCTGCTCCTTGTATACGCAGCAGCGGATCTCAGGAACCTTGCCGGGGGCGATGATCTTGGGTATGTCCATAACGCTTTCCATAAGCGTATCGCCCCATGCCCTTCGCGCGACCTCGCGCAGAACCCTGTACTTGAGCTCTTGAACCTTTGTGTCGAACTTATGCATATTACACCTCAAAAATAGCTTACCTTGATGCGTTTTCCCATCCGCTTGAGCGCCTCGCTCAGCTCCTGTACCAGATTCATTTTAATATTGAAGTTGATGGGAAGATCCGGGTTCTGATGCGCCGGATTCATAGCCCTGCCAACGTAGAAATTGATGTCCGTCGCTTCCTCAAACAGCAGCCTGCATATCTGGCAAGCGCCGTCCTTGCCGATGCTCCATTTTTCATAGAGCCTGTTTTCGCCAACGCAGTCCTCGGCATAGCTTATGACCTTGCTCATCGTAACAACGCCCTCGGTCACAAGATCCACGCCCTCGATATGCGCCGTCGGAGGCACGTCGCTGTCCTTGTCGTAGCCGATGCTTACGTCGAGCGGCTTTCCAAGCCAGCCCGCAGCGATCGTGGAGGTAGTTCCGCCGCAGATGATATGCTTGCCCTGCTTGGAGAAAAAAAGGCTCATCATGCGGTCGCAGTCGTCCCTGTTGGACGGGGGGCCGAACAGCAGGTTCATCGGTGCGCGCTTTCTTATGCGGATAACGCAGGCCGTTGCATCGTCACCGGGAAGGCCGCCGTAAAGCTTATAGCATTCATCCACGAGCATTGCGGCAAGCGTTTTCGCGCTGTACCCGATGGGTGCGAGCATCTCAACGAATTTTGCGATGTCCTCGCGCTTCCAGCCGAAGTTGTACGCTTCGCCGATGCCCGCATGGGGGCATCCATCGCTCATAGCGGTAAAGATATCGCCGTCGCGAAGGCGGATGACCGATTTGACGATGGTCTTGCCGCCGATGCTGAGCTCGCTCCTCGGATAATCGTAGACCTTGCCTTCGCGAAGCATTATCACGCTCGGATTGTCGTATTCGATGATCTCGGCAACGCTGTTATGAAGTAGCCTTATGATCGTGAAGGTGGAGTAGGCCACGCCGCGCACCGAGCAAACGGGGAGCGTTTGGGCTATCGTTGAAACACATTCCTCGATCGACAGCCCGTTCGCCATCATGGTTGAGATTATCTTCGAGGTCAGCGTTGAAAGTATACTCGCTTTCACGCCGCTTCCGAGGCCGTCCGCAAGCACGGCAACGGTGGAATCCTCGTCGAACTCGTTCACTTCAACGTGGTCGCCGCAGAGCTGCTCCCCGAAATGATTTATGCTTTTGTAGCCGATATCGGCGCAAAGGTCATTCATTGGAAATCGACTCCTTAAGTTTTGCAAGCGCTATCTTCGTTTCGGCCGCGGTTTCGCCAAGAAGCGATGCTATCTCCTGAACGATGCGCATCTGCTTGTCAACTACGCGGTCGGCAACTTCAACGGTCTGTCGGCTGATATCCTCCTTGCGGCGGCGCTCGGCTTCCTCGTTTGAAACGTCGCGCATAATGCAAAGGAGCATCCTGCCCTCATCGGTCGGAACGACCGTCCGCTCAACGAAGCGGTCGTATTCCGCAAGGTACACGCGCTCGTTCGATACTGCGCGCTTGGTTGAAAGCACCTTGGAGAATACCGTGGGATCGAGTATGCGCACAACGCTGTCCCCGAGGATATCCGATGCCGAGCGCAGCGAGACCATTTTGAGAGCGGAGGAGTTTATCTGCTGCACCTCGAGCTTATCGTTTACAACGATTATCGCGTTCGGAGTGTTGTTTACGATGGACGATGAGAAATTTTCCACCCTGTCCTTCAAAAACGGCAGACACATGGATTTTTCGGCCTTGCCCTGATAGATGGCTATCGCCTTGTCGCGGCAGGTGTTGTAGCCGCAGGAGCCGCAGTTGAGCTCGTGCTCGGGCTTGAATTTATCCATCTCGCGAAGGATCGCACGGATCTCATCCTCGCTCGGAAGCTTCGAGCGCCGCTCGAATGCGTTGTGCTGCTTTTTAAGATAGTGCAGCTTCGGCTGCTCGGTTATGAAATCCTCGCTGCCCGCGTATTTTGCCACGGACATATAGTCGCGAACGGGGCTTCTGTGGTATTTTTCCATCACGGGGCCGCCGATGCAGCTTCCCACGCAAGCGGACATCTCTATAAAGCATTTATTGAGCTTGCCCGTTCTAACGTCGTTCAGCGCCGCGATGCAGTTGTCGATGCCGTCGAGCGCAATATAGGCGTAGTCCTTTGCGGCGCAGTCCATGCTCTTGAGTATGCCGCCGGTGGTAGGGAAGAAGCGCGCCTTGCTGTTTTCATCCGCATCGGATGCCTTCTCGGGCTCTATCCCCGCCGCCTTGAGCATTGCTGTCAGCTCCTCGAAGGTCAGTGCGGCATCCACGAGCCCGTCGCTCTGCTCCGCCTCGTCCTTCTTGGCAACGCAGGGACCGATGAAAACGGTCTTTGCGTTTTTGATGCGCCGCTTTATATCCATCGAATGCGCCTGCATGGGGGAGAGAACGTCCGCAAGATACGGCAGAAGCTCGGGATAATACTTCTCTATCAGAAGGTTTATCGAGTGGCAGCAGGAGGAGATCACGATATCGTGGTTCTCCTCGGCGAGCATTCGATCATACTCGCGCTTGACCTGCGTTGCGCCGATCGCTGTCTCCTCGGCATCGTAAAAGCCGAGCTTTTTGAGCGCATCGCGCATGGACTCTATGCCAATGCCGTCGTAGTTGGCGATGAACGATGGAGCAAGGCTTGCCACGACCGGCTCGCCGCTTTGCAGCATCACCTTGACCTTCTCGGTCTCATCCACTATCTGCTTGGCGTTCTGCGGGCAAACCACGAAGCATTGCCCGCAGAGTATGCATTCCTCGCCGATAATATGCGCCTGCCCCGCCGAGAAGCGGATGGATTTGACGGGGCAGTAGCGGATACATTTATAGCAGTTCTTGCAGTTGGATTTTTTGAGTGTCAAGCATGAACTCATATTACCACCCGCCTTCAGCCGAGCAGCTGGGTCTTCACGTTCGTTTCAAAGAAGTCGTTGACGGTCTCGGGACTGACGGAGAAGAACTCGCCGTCCACCGTGACACATACGCCCTGCTGGCATTTGCCCATGCAGAAGGTGCCGCCGAGCTCGATGCGGCTGCCGAGATCGTTCTCGCGAACGAGGTACTGGAGCTGCTCCACGACCTGCCTGGAGCCCTTGATGTGGCAGGATGAACCGATGCAAACTGTGATCTTCATTTTTATATCCTCCTAAAAATCAGCTGTAATCCGCGATATTTACCCAATCCATCAGGAATTCCTTTTCCTGAGGAACGCCTTTTTCAAGCCTCGCCGCCGCAGCGATCGGCATCCATTTCTGAACGATCTGCTTCGGGGTGTCGCTCTTTTCGCAATAGAGCTCGAGGTATCTCTCCGCCGTTGCGAAATCGCCCTTCATGTAGAACAGCAGATAGGTCTGCGCCGCATCTGCCGCAGGGCAGCCCTTCGCCGCGTGCGACCAGTCGATGATATAGGCTTCGCCGCTATTAGAAATGATGACGTTGGCGGGGTAGAAGTCGCCGTGCAAAAGCTTATCGTCCTTGGGCAGCGAGTTGAGCCTCGTGTGCAGGTCGTAACGAATGGTTGCGTTAAGATCCGTGCCGTCGATGCGCTCGTGCATCCTCTCGCGAAGCCTCGTGAGCGCGGGGCATTTTTTTTCGGATACCTTGAGCTGGATATCCACGAACCTGTTTAGGTATTCGTCCTTTTTCTCCTCGTCCTCAAGCATAAGCTGCTCGAGCGTTTTGCCGACGACGTAGTCGGTAACGAGCGTCCACTTGCCGTCGATCGAAACGACCTCGAGAACCTTGGGAACGTTCAGTCCGGTGGCTTCGACCCTCGCCTGATTGAGCGCCGCATCGAGCACCTCCCATTTGGGATGGCTTTCGTTGTACACCTTCAGGCAGCGGTCGCCGTCGCGGTAGATGGTCTTGGTGTTGCGAACTGCGATAACGCGATCGAGATTCATAGCCTTTACCTCCTTATTTCTTGTTGAGGCCGCTCTTGGCCCTTCTGTACGGAGCCTTGAATTCGTCCTTCACGGCAACGGGGAGCTGGCTTTCATCCGGCATATCGGGTTCAACGAAGCTCCTGCCGTAATAGGCGTTCAGATACATCTGCTTTATCTCGCTCATCAGCGGATAGCGGGGGTTCGCGCCGGTGCACTGGTCGTCGAACGCCTGCTCCACCATCTCGTCGAGATCCGCAAGGAATTTCTTTTCATCGGAAACGTAATCGCTGATTCTTGCTTTGATGCCGACCTTTGCCTTGAGCTCGTCAAGCCCCGCGATCAGGTTTTCAAGCTTTTCCTCGTCGCTCACGCCGCCGAATCCGAGGTAGTCCGCAACTTCGGCATACCTTGCAAGCGTATGCGGATGATCGTACTGCGAGAAGGTGCCCATCTTGACGGGCTTCTCCGCCGCATTGAACCTCAGCACCTCGTCGATCATCAGCGCGTTTGCAACGCCGTGCGGCAGGTGGTGGAACGCTCCGAGCTTATGGGCCATAGAGTGGCACACTCCGAGGAAGGCGTTTGCAAAAGCCATGCCCGCCATCGTTGCGGCGTTCGCCATCTTTTCGCGCGCCTCCACGTCGGTCTGCCCGTTTTCATAGGCGCGGGGCAGGTACTCGAATATGGTTTTGAGCGATTTGAGCGCAAGACCGTCGGTATAATCGGTCGCCATGATGGAAGCGTAAGCTTCGAGCGCATGGGTCACTGCATCGATGCCCGATGCTGCGGTCAGTCCCTTGGGCGCACTCATGTGGAAATCGGCATCTATTATCGCCATATTCGGAAGAAGCTCGTAGTCGGCGATCGGGTATTTAACGCCGCTCTTTTCATCGGTGATGACCGCAAAGGGCGTTACCTCGGAGCCTGTTCCTGCGGAGGTGGGGATAGCGATAAAATACGCTTTTTCGCCCATCTTCGGGAAGGTGTAAACGCGCTTTCTTATATCCATGAAGCGCATCGCCATATCCATGAAGTCCGCTTCGGGATGCTCGTACAGAACCCACATGATCTTGCCCGCATCCATAGCCGAGCCGCCGCCGAGGGCGATGATGCAATCCGGCTTGAAGGAGCGCATCTGCTCCGCGCCCGCCTTGGCGCTTGCAAGAGTCGGATCGGGCGCAACGTCGAAGAAAGTGGTGTGTACGATGCCCATTGAATCGAGCTTATCGGTGATGGGCTTGGTGTAGCCGTTCTGATAGAGGAAGCTGTCGGTCACGATGAACACGCGCTTTTTGCCCATAACGGTTTTAAGCTCGTCCAATGCAACGGGCAGACAGCCCTTCTTGATGTAGACCTTTTCGGGAACGCGGAACCAGAGCATATTCTCCCTCCTCTCGGCAACGGTTTTGATATTCAAAAGATGCTTTATTCCAACGTTTTCGCTCACGGAGTTGCCGCCCCAGGAGCCGCAGCCGAGGGTCAGCGAGGGGGCGAGGCGGAAGTTGTAGAGGTCGCCGATGCCGCCGTGGGACGAGGGAGTGTTCACGAGGATGCGGCAGGTCTTCATCCTTGCGGCAAACTCGTTGAGCTTCACCGTTTCGGTTACCTCGTTGAGGTAGATCGAAGCGGTATGGCCGTAGCCGCCGTCCGCAACGAGCTGCTCCGCTTTGGCGAGAGCGTCCTCGAAATCCTTAGCGCGGTACATGGCAAGCACGGGGGAGAGCTTCTCATGGGCGAATTCCTCGGAGATATCCACGCTCTCGACCTCACCGATCAGTATCTTCGTGCCCGCGGGCACCTTAACGCCCGAAAGCTCCGCGATCCTCGCCGCGCTCTGACCCACGATCCTCGCGTTGAGCGCACCGTTTATGATGATGGTCTTTCTGACCCTGTTGGTTTCCTCTTTGCTAAGGAAATAGCAGCCGCGTGCAGCGAATTCAGCCTTCACCGCATCGTACAACTTGTCGAGAACGATCACCGACTGCTCCGAAGCGCAGATCATGCCGTTGTCGAAGGTCTTGGAATGGATAATTGAGTTTACCGCAAGCAGTACGTCGGCAGTATCGTCGATGATGGCGGGGGTGTTGCCCGCGCCAACGCCCAGAGCGGGCTTTCCGCTCGAATACGCAGCCTTTACCATGCCGGGACCGCCGGTCGCAAGGATGATATCGGATTCCTTCATGATGAAGTTCGTCATCTCAAGGCTCGGAACGTCCACCCATGCGATGATGCCCTCTGGCGCGCCCGCCGCAACGGCAGCTTCGAGCACGAGCTTTGCCGCAGCCACGGTAGAATCCTTCGCCCTCGGATGGGGGCTGATGATGATGCCGTTCCTCGTTTTGAGAGCGAGCAGGGTCTTGAAAATGGCGGTGGAGGTCGGGTTCGTGGTGGGGATGACCGCGCCGATAACACCGATGGGCTCGGCGATCTTCTTAATGCCGAACTGCTTATCCTCTTCGATAACACCGCAGGTCTTCGCATCCCGATAAGCGTTGTAGATATACTCGGCGGCATAGTGGTTCTTTATCACCTTGTCCTCAACTATACCCATGCCTGTCTCCTCAACAGCCATGCGCGCAAGGGGTATCCTCGCTTTATCCGCAGCGGTGGCTGCGGCAAGAAAGATGCTGTCCACTTGCTCCTGGGTGAAGTGTGCAAACTTTCTCTGCGCCTCCCTGACCCGATCGAATGCCGTTTTCAGGCTTTCGACTCCGTCCACAAGCTCATAAGTCCTTTTCTTCATACAACGGTCTCCTTTTTATTTACCGGCGAATTCGGGATGCGTTTTTCGCTTTCCATCCTCGCCGATCGTTCAAGTGTTTTGTGCGGGCCTTGCTCCTTGCACCCCGCACACATAATGTACACAAAAATCAGATAAAAAGGAATAATCAAAAAGTGAATGCCGATTATAACTGTTGATATAACAAAACAGCGCGGATTTTGCGCCGCAAGCCGTTTATGCCGATCGTGTATTTGATCAATATGTTCTAAGGCTGAGCTTACAGCGCCTTCAATGCTAAAGCTCGATACTACTTTGCCTGCGGGAGCAAACAGCGGCATTGCCAATGACTCGTGTTGTGATTGGAATGATCGAAATGTTATGGCGTATTGTGCCCGATGATATAGCAAACGGCGCAGGCTTTATACCTTGCGCCGTAAAATATTCAGCTTAGTCCGCAGAATGGCTTATACAAGACAAGCCCGCTTTGAATTGGTAAGCTCGGTCAAGAAGCGTTTGTCGAGCTCGGAAAGACTGTATTCGCTGCGTTTAACGAGCATATCCTTATACATTATCCGTGCTTCAACACAGCTTCTTTGAACAAGACCGTATCTGTCGAGCAGCTTCTTGGGTATCGGCGAGACCCACATAAAGGTTTCGGGATTATCCGAGAGCAGATCGAACTGGCCGCCGCGCTCAAATAGGAAGATGCGGCGCTCGACCTCATCGGGAAGCTCGGTTTTGCGAACAGTTGAAGCGGGCAGCGAGGGCACGTAGGGGTCGCCGTGTGCGATCTCTATGAGCGGATACAGATCTTCAAAGGAGATATCCTCCTTTTCGGCAAGCGGGCAGCCGCGGCTCATTATCAAAACGTATTTAAACTCGGCAACGAGCTCATACGAAAGCCCCTTTTCATCGAGCATATCCTTGAAATATTTATCATAATTTGCCGCATATCTGATTATGCCGAGGCGGTAGCCCGAGGTAACGATATTGTTTATCGCCGTGTTCGAATTGGTTTCCATATAGAAGATCTCGGCAGGATCGCCGCCTATCTGCTTGGAAAAATTCACGAAAGCATCGGCAATATAGCTTGCGCGAGGAACGGAGATGGAAAAGCGCTGCTTTTTCGCACTGCCGTCCTTATACATCCTTTCGATATCGTCCAATTCGCCGAGTATCTTCTCTGCGTAGCGGATAAACCGATCGCCGTCGGGAGTAAGATTCATTCCCTTGCTGGAGCGATCGAATATGGTTATACCGAGGTCGTCCTCAAGCTTCTTAATGGTTCTGCTCAAATTGGGCTGTGCAATGAACAGCTCATCCGCCGCCTTGTTGATGGAACCGAGCCGCGCCACCTCAACGGCGTACCTCATGTGAAGAACGTTCATAAACTACCTCCGCCAAATAAATGCGCTTCGCTTTTTTCGTGCTTTCACATATTTTGATTAAAAGCACTGTATTGGTATTATATCATAATTTACATAACATGGGCAAGATATCAAGAAATCTGGGATCGTGTCAATATCTTCTGGGAGAAATCAAGCGACGGAATCAACTGATCGATTTTTAGCGATGGCTTTAAGAATGAATGCTGTGCCGGTGAGCTTACCGCTCATAATACTGCCTTGGCACACTTCTCAAAGATGCTCCAATCGTGACATTCGCCGAGAGTTTCGTTTGCCTGCTTTTCGGCGTATTTGCCGTATATCTCAAGCCCGTTCTTAAGGGCCTTGTGATCCTTTGTGCGTTCCGTTTTGCTCCTTGAAACGCGGATATGTTCGGCGGTTACTTTGCCGCCGTTTTGTGTAAATATGCGAAGCATAGCCATCTTACCTAGCCCTTCTTTGCTCCAAGCAAGAGGATTGCGAGAAAGGCGCTCCGAAAGCAGATGGCTTACGAGCGGCTCGGTGCAGCTTCCGATATGCTCTCCGCTCATGCGCTCAACGATCGAATCCCAATTATTCGTGAAGTAGTTCACAAGCTCGCAAAGGGTTTTCCTGCCTTTGCTGTCCTACTTTTCATCTATTGCATCGCAGTATTTAACGAAAACTTCAAGGTCGTTGCTCCGGATCGCATTCTTTACGACCCCGGCGTAATGCCCGGCTCCTTCGAGGGTGAACAGCTTTTTGAAGTATTTTTTGAGATGAAAGCCGTCCATCACAAATACGGCATTGGGCATAAGCGCTCCGAGCTTGCCGATCCATCTTCCTCCGTCCGCATGGATAAAAACATTCTTTACCCTATCAATATCATATCGCTCATATATGGCGGCAACAACATCTTCAATGAACGCATCGTTGCTCATTCCGAAGCCTTGAAAATGTACGGGCGCAATGGTTTTGTGTCTTTTATCATTGGATGTGTCCATTCCCTCCGTAACGGTAATAAGCGGCACTATCGCGCTCTTTTTAGGACGAAGATGAACATGATCTTCGTCCGCAAATATGTGCAGTTCCGAGGGAGTGTTCTTTACTCGCTCCATCTCCGCAACGGGCTCTTTCATCGCCAGTATCTTGTTGTTCACCGTTTGACGGCTTACCAAATCTCCGCTCGATTTTGCAGCCTTCTGCATGGACATTTCTGAAGCCATCTGAACAAACTCCGCGCAAAGCTCTTTGGACAGCCGCTCGTTGGCTTCCACACCGATCAGGTGATCCACAAGATAGATGTTCCCGCCGTCTTTCTGTGAAAAGTAGGTTCTGCTGTAATGCAGATCCCCCAGCTTTGTTGTAAAGGTTCTCGGAACATTTCGCTCCTTGACCGTCAAGCCGTCAAGCTTTCTCTCTTTCTTTGCTGCCAACACAGCATTATCCATCTCGCTGACGGCAGAGGATAAAAGCTTCAAGGTGCCTTTAACGATATTTCCAAACAGCGTTTCAGCTGTCCGTCCGATATTTGAAAGACCGTTTTCTTCGATAGTCCTTATAATTCCCTCTACCAATTCGATCGCTGTTTGTGTTATAATACTTCCCACGGGGCGCGCCTCTCTTTCCGGTTTTGTCTGCAAACAAATTATACCACGAAAGGCGCCGCTCCGTCTTTTTTTCGCTGCCGCCCCTGCGGGGGCGGAACCCACCTGCGGTGGTGAAGCTTCACTTTTCTCCCAGAATTATTTTACACCAACAACTGAAAACCATAGAACAACCACTCATTTTCCTAAAAAGGTGACATCCTAAACCATGTGAAATACCATAAAAAGAGCTGCCACGCACTTGAAACCGTTCGAGTTATATGCTAAAATATACGGGTCTACTGTTTGAGTGCCTGCTCGGCCTGTGCCGCAGCGGGATAATAGGGAATCGGGTGCAAATCCCGGACGAACCGGTCACTGTGAACGGATAGTCCTTCGCAATATGCCATTGCCGCAAGGTGAGAAGGCGCGAACGGGCGTTACGCCGCAAGTCAGGAAACCTGCTCAGACGGAACGATGAGTATCCTCCGGAGAAAAGTAGCTCATCTGAGGTCGGCCGCAAATACGCTTTTTCGGCGTTTTGGGGCGTGATTTTGGTTTGCCGTTTTCCGATCGGGTCGGAAGGCGGTTCTTTTTTCTTGCGAGGATGAAGCAGGCAAAAAACTAAAAAAGGAGAAAGCCATGTATTCATCTGCACAAATCATCGAAAAAACCACCCGTTACGGCGCGCATAATTACGCTCCGAAGCCCGTCGTCATCGCAAACGCCGAGGGAACCGTTGTTACCGATCCCGAGGGCTTGAGGTACTATGATATGCTGTCCGCATATTCAGCGCACAATTTCGGGCACCGTCACCCTGAGATAGTTGCGGCAGCCAAGGCACAGCTCGACAGCTGCACGCTCACCAGCCGTGCGTTCCACAGCGAGAACCTTGGCGAGTTTTGCGAAAGCCTTGCCAAGCTCACCGGCAAGGATATGGTGCTGCCCATGAACACCGGTGCGGAAGCCGTTGAAACGGCATTGAAAACCGCAAGGCTCTGGGGTGCGCGTGTCAAGGGCGTTGAGAACGGGAAGCAGGAGATCATCACCTGCGAAAACAATTTCCACGGGCGCACAATCTCGATAATCAGCTTTTCCACAGATCCTCTCGCAAAGTATGGCTACGGCCCGTACTGCTCCGGCTTCAAAACCGTTCCATACGGAGATGCTCAAGCGCTGCGCGAAGCCATCACTCCCAATACCGTTGCTTTCCTCGCGGAGCCTATTCAGGGCGAGGCAGGAATAATAATGCCTCCCGAGGGTTGGCTGAGCGAGGTGCGTGAAATCTGCACAAAGAACAATGTCCTCTTCCTTGCGGACGAGGTGCAGACCGGCTTTGCGCGCACCGGCGATATGTTCGCTTGCTGGCACGAGAACGTGGTACCCGATATCTATATCATGGGCAAGGCTCTGGGCGGCGGCGTGATGCCCCTTTCCGCTATAGCTGCGAATGCGGATATCCTCGGCCTGTTTACGCCCGGCTCTCACGGTTCCACCTTCGGCGGCAACCCGCTCGCCTGCGCCTGCGGCATAAAGGCGCTCGAGATTCTTCAGCGTGACGATTACCCAAGGCTTGCTCGCGAGAAGGGCGAATACTTCATGGCGGAGCTTAAAAAGATCGACAATCCCGAGATCAAGGAGATTCGCGGCCGCGGTCTGCTTATCGGTGTTGAGTTCCATGGAAGCGCATACGAGTATGTTAAGGCTTGCATACATGAGGGCGTTCTCTGCAAGGAGACACACGATAACACAATCCGTTTCGCTCCACCTATAACGGTATCGTATGAAGAGCTCGCTGATGCGCTTGCTCGCATAAAAAAAGCATTCGACAGATAAACAAGCTTTAACTGCCGATCTCAATTAAAATATCAAGAAAAAGGGGCGGCAATACGATCCTTACTTACCGCCGCCCTATTCTATTTATAACGGTAAACTATCTGCAAACGACTGTTCAGACCGTATAACCACGCCGTCTTCGGCGTTGACAAAACACCGCTCGGTATGTTATATTATATGTTACGGATCGGCTTCCGTGACACATCAAAAATACTCGGCTTACATACATGAGCCGAAATGAAGGAGATACTATGGCAAACGCTTATTTCACCATCAAACGCCCCGAAAACGACCCGTTTCTCGGCTATATGCCCGGTTCAAAGGAGCGCGCCGAGCTCAAGGAGGAGCTCGCCCGCCAGTCGGCAGAGGTCGTGAAGATTCCGCTGATAATCGGCGGCAAGGAGATTTTCACCGAAAACACCTTCAAGGTCACGATGCCCCACGATCACGGCCACGTTATCGCAGAGTGCTGCATGGCCGGTGAAAAGGAGCTGAAGATGGCGGTCGATGCGGCGCTTTCCGCAAAGAAAGCATGGGAGGAGATGCCCTGGGAGCATCGCTCGGCGATCTTCCTCAAGGCAGCCGATATGATAACCGGCCCCTTCCGCAAGGTGCTGAACGCCTCCACCATGCTCGGTCAGTCCAAAACCGTTTTCCAGGCAGAGATAGATATTGCCGAGCTTGCGGACTTCCTGCGCTTCGGCGTTTGGAGCGCACAGGAGATCTTCAAGGATCAGCCCGGCTCCATCCCCGGTATATGGGATCGTCAGGACTACCGCGCTCTCGACGGCTTCATCTGCGCGATAACGCCGTTCAACTTCACCTCCATCGGCGGCAACCTGCCCATGGCGCCCGCGATAGTCGGCAACGTTGCGGTATGGAAGCCCTCCCGCACGGCTGTGCTTTCAAATTACTATTTTATGAAGCTGCTCATGGATTGCGGTCTGCCCGCCGGCGTTATCAATTTCGTGCCCTGCAACGGCAGCGATATGTCCAAGTTCGTTATTTCAAGAGAGGAGCTTGCCGGCTTCCATTTCACCGGCTCCACCGAGGTTTTCCAGAGCGTTTGGAAGCAGATCGGCGAGAATATCGCCTCCTATCGCAACTATCCGCGCATCGTCGGCGAGACCGGCGGAAAGGACTTCATCTTTGCTCATAAGAGCGCGAAGGTTCGCCCCCTTGCCGCAGCGCTTATTCGGGGCTCGTTTGAGTTCCAGGGTCAGAAATGCTCCGCCTGCTCCCGCGCGTTCATCCCCGAGAGCATCTGGCCCGACGTGCTTTCGGCCATGAAGGAAATGATCAAGCAGGCCAAGATGGGCGACGTTCAGGATTTCGACACCTTCCTCGCCGCAGTTATCGACAAGGCGAGCTTCGATCGCTGCAAGGGCTATATCGACAGGGCAAAGCAGAGCCCCGACTGCGATATCGTGATCGGCGGCGAATGCGACGATTCCAAGGGATGGTTCGTTGAGCCCACTGTCATCGTATGCAAGAAGCCCGATTACGAATCCATGGTAGAGGAGATCTTCGGACCCATCGTATCGGTCTACGTATACCCCGACGACGAGCTTGAAAAAACGCTCAAGATCTGCGACGAGGCGTCCCCCTATGCGCTTACGGGCGCAATATTCTCCCAGGATCGCGAGGCTATCGTGATGATGGAGAAGGCGCTGCTGCATTCGGCGGGCAACTTCTATATCAACGACAAGTGCACCGGCGCGGTGGTCGGTCAACAGCCGTTTGGCGGCGCGCGCGCTTCCGGCACCAACGATAAGGCAGGCACGGCGCTCAATATGATCCGCTGGATGAGCCCGCATTGCGTGAAGGAGACCTTCAATCCCTCCGAAGCGATCGCCTACCCCTATATGACCGAAAAATGATGAATATTTGAAGTTGAGAACAAAGCCATGTTAATATGGCTTTGTTCTGTAAAATAAAGAACTTTTCCGATTCTTTTATGAAAGGATATGAGAATATGAGGATTGATCAGCACCCGATTCTTACCTTTGAACGCGGCAGGCAGATTGCCTTCACCTTCAACGGCCAACCGATGAAGGGTTACGAAGGGGAAACGATCGCCGCCGCTCTGCATGCGGCGGGAGTGAAGGAGCTTGGCAAGAGCTTGGAGCTGCACCGCCCGCGCGGATTCTACTGCGCGATAGGAAACTGCGCTTCCTGTCAGATGATCGTTGACGGAGAGCCGAACGTTCGAACCTGCATCACGCTGCTTCGCGAAGGCATGAGCGTTGAAACGCAGAATGGGAAAGGAAGGATCAAATGAGAGAGGTTGAACTGCTTATCATTGGCTCCGGACCCGCGGGTCTTTGTGCCGCGATCTCTGCGGCATCCTCAGGAGCAAGCGTGCTCATTCTCGAGCGCTCCTTCAAGCCCGGCGGACAGCTTATAAAGCAGACCCACATGTTCTTCGGCTCCGAAAGCCAGTACGCATCATACAGAGGCGTGGATATTGCGGATATCCTTATTGAAAAACTCGGCGAATACGGCGAGCGGATAGAGCTGATGCTCAATGCCACCGCCGTCGGCTTCTATGAGGATAACGTGGTCACCGTTTTGAAGGATGAAAAGGAATACTTCAAAATCAAAGCTAGATCCGTGATCTGCGCGACCGGCGCCTTTGAAAAATCCCTTGCCTTCCCAAACAACGACCTGCCGGGTATCTACGGCGCGGGAGCCGTGCAGACCCTTATGAACGTCTACGGCATACGTCCGGGAAACCGCGTTCTGATGGTAGGCGCGGGAAATATCGGCGTTATCGTGAGTTATCAGCTTATGCAGGCGGGCATAGAGGTGGCTGCGGTGCTCGATGCTGCGCCGCGCATCGGAGCATACCTCGTTCATGCTTCGAAGCTCGCAAGAATGGGAGTGCCGATACTCACTTCCCATACTGTTAAAGAGGCGATCGGAAAGGACTGCCTTGAGGCCGCGATCGTGTGCGAGGTGGATGAGCGATTTGACCCGATACCCGGCACCGAGAAGCGGTTCGACGTGGACGTGCTGTGCATCTCCGTGGGTCTCAGCCCGCTCAACGAGCTGCTTGCCATGCGCGGAGTCGAGATGAAATACGTTCCGCAGCTCAGCGGAAGCGTTCCCATGCGAAGCGAGAGCTGCGAAACCTGCATCCCCGGTATCTTCGTTGCGGGCGATGCTTCGGGCATAGAGGAGGCCAGCTCCGCCATGGCGGAGGGGTATCTTGCAGGTCTTTGCGCCGCAGCGAAGCTCGGCCACGTTCCCGAGAACTTCGAGCAGCGCAGAAGCGAATACCTCAAGCAGCTTGAGGACCTCAGATCCGGCCCGGTGGGCGAACGCATCCGCGCCGGAATGAAAATAAGTCAGCTTTAAGGAGGAATGAAGATGTTTGAGAAAACAGGTGTGGCCACCCGTGAAATGGTCATTACGAAATTTCCTCCCATCGAGAGGATAAACAAGGGTCCCGTCGCGGTGGTGGAATGCTATCAGAAGATCCCCTGCAACCCCTGCCAAACGGCGTGTCCCTGCGGCGCGATCCGCATCGGCGAGGATATAAACGAGATCCCCGAGAGGGATGAGAGCGTCTGTACCGGCTGCGGCATCTGCGTTGCAAAATGTCCCGGTCTTTCCATAATGATCGTGGACGGCTCCAAATCCGAGAAAACCGTTGAATTCCGCATCCCCTATGAGTTTATGCCGCTCCCAGAGGCGGGTGAGAAGGTGGTTGGACTCGACCGCGCGGGCAAGCCCGTTTGCGAGGCCACGGTCAAAAGGGTCATGAATCCGCCGTCCTTCGACCGCACCCCGGTGATCACGCTCGAGGTAGATCGCGCATATCTCTATGATTTTCGCAATTTCAGGAGGGAGGCATAAGCGTATGGACGAAAACACCATCATTTGCCGTTGTTCCGACGTTACTCTGAAGGAGATAAGGGAGCTTATCTCGCAGGGCTACGTCACCTATGATGAGATAAAGCGCATCACGCGCATCGGCATGGGTCCCTGCCAGGGCAAGACCTGCGGACAGCTCGTGCTGCGCGAGATCGCAGCAGCCACGGGGCAGAGCATAGCCGATCTCAGCTTTCACAACATTCGTCCGCCGGTCGTCGGAGTGAAGCTGCATCTTATCGCGGAGGAGGCCGAAAAGCATGAAGACTAAAGCTGATATCGTCATAATCGGCGCCGGTATCTCCGGCTGCTCCATAGCCTATAATTTGGCAAAGCGCGGCGCGAAGAACATAGTCGTGATCGAAAAAAGCTTCATCTGCTCCGGCTCCACCGGCGCCTGCGGTGCGGGCTTCCGCATGCAGTGGGGCACCGAGATGAACTGCCGAATGTCCAAATTCTCCACGGAGTTCTTCGAGAATGCAAACGATATCCTCGAGTATGACGGCGATATCGAGCTGCGCCAAAGCGGCTATTTGATGATCGCCAACACCGAAAAGGAGCTCGCGCAGTTTAAAAAGAATATCGAAGTGCAGCACGCCTGCGGCATTCCCTCTCGCATGGTAAGTCTTGAGGAGGCAAAAGAAATCGTTCCGCACCTCAACACCGATATCCTTTCGGGTGCCGCATACTGCGGGAAGGACGGCTTCCTTAATCCGCACAAGACTACCGATGCATACTACAAGGCCGCCAAGAGACTCGGCGTTGAGTTCTATACCTACACCGAGGTAACGGGCATCAGAGTCGAAAACGGCAGGATCATGGGCATTGAAACGAATAAGGGAAATATCGAAACGCGCATCGTTGTCAACGCCGCAAACGGCTGGGCGCAGTGTCTTGCAAAGCTGGTCGGCGTTGAGCTTCCGCTTTATTCCGAGCGCCATCAGATCCTCGTTACCGAGCCCGTTGAGCCGATGCAGGATCCTATGGTAATGGCGTTCAACCTCAATCTATACGTTCAGCAAACACCGCACGGCTCGTTCATAATGGGCAGAAGCGATGCGGGCGAGCCGAGGGATCTTAGAATAACATCTTCATGGCATTTCCTCGAGGAAATGGCAAAAACGATCGACAAGGTGCTGCCCGCGATAGGCAAGCTGCGTGTCGTTCGCCAGTGGGCGGGTCTTTATAATATGTCTCCCGACCGTCAGCCGATCTACGATAAGGTCGATGGTATTGAGGGCTTCTACGTTGCCTGCGGCTTCAGCGGCCACGGCTTCATGTTCGGCCCCGTCACGGGAACCGTCATGGCCGAAATGATACTCAGTCTCGAGCCCACGATAGACGCTTCACGCCTCAGGCTCTCCCGCTTTGCTGAGGGCAACCTGTTCACCGAGCCATCCGTCGTTTAAGCGCGCCGCAGCGAACGGCAGACAGAAGAAAAATCGAGGGCAAACTCGCAGAGCTTGCCCTCGATCGCTATTCATACGGGGAATATTAATGAGTTATCAAAGCCGAGCTTATGATAACCACAAAGCGGTCGATACTTTCGTCATAGATGCTCAGACACAGCGCGATGCGGCGTTCGCTTTCGCTATCGAAGTGTTCGGCTCGATCTGCTGTCCAACGGTAGACCTCGAGCGCATCCGCGCCGCCGGGGAAGAGCACGGCATTCACCCTGTCAAAATCGCTGTCCGTATAAGCGTTTTTATTCGAATGGCGGAAAAAGGCACTGCGATAATTCTGCCATTCGTCCGAGCCTGCGGGGGCGAAGAGCGCCTTGCTCTTCAGCTTTTTGCATGAGGCGCGGCTTAGCTCGCGTAAGCTGTCATCGCAGAACAGCTCGGCGGCGCAACTAAGCGCAAGCCGATGCGAAGGCGCGCCGCGATAGGGGAAAGCTCTTCTTTCTTCGGCCAATAGATCTGCAGGAGTTATGATACGGTAGTCGCAGCCGATATCGGGATAATCTTTGAGCAGCTCGAAAAACGCCACGTCGCTGTATTCGGCACCGTTTTCGCGGCAGCAAACAAGCGTATCGCGAACGATGGCCTCAATAAGCGCTGCACGGCTGTTCGCACCTTCGGGAATTCCGACCACCGTATACCAAGTTCCGGGATAATCCCAAACTTGCTGAAAATACGCCTCCACGGGATAACGGTCGATCACGGAATAGGTGTACGGATAAACCGCCTTGACCCGTGCCAAAGCCTCCGCATGGATCGCATCGCGAAATTCAGCCGCATATTTAAGATCC
>Ga0256404_1005375_pt1 | contig 22760 bp, 13 predicted proteins | sample RumenRJG_01DNA_FD_185990 | JGI IMG/M metagenome (GOLD analysis project Ga0256404, IMG submission 185990) | Bovine rumen microbial communities from Lethbridge, Alberta, Canada - RJG_01 | ecosystem: Host-associated > Mammals > Digestive system > Stomach > Rumen | place: Canada: Alberta | collected... | reverse complement strand
CTCTGAGTTTCCTCTTTGGATAAACTGATTGACGATAGGATTTATCGAGCCCAATCCTAACTTCCTGCTATTGAAGCATTTATCAAGCGACCAATCTGGGCGCACTTGCATAAATCTGTGTGGTCCGGATGTTCGTGTGGCCCAGCATCTTGGAGACTGACTCGATAGGCACACCCTTGCTCAATGCCATCGTAGCGAAGGTGTGGCGTGCGATATGGCAGGTCAGGTTCTTGTCTATGTCGCAGATAGCGGCGATTTCCTTCAGGTACGCGTTCATCTTCTGATTGGAGATGATGGGGAACAGATGCTCTTTTCGGCGCTTGTCATCGGTATACTTGAGGATGAGCCGTTTGGGGATGTCCAACAGAACAACATTTATAAGTGTGCCAGTCTTAACACGGCGGCCCTTGATCCATTCGACGCCGTTCAGCGTCACGATGTTCTCACCCTTCAGATTGGCCAGGTCGATATAGGCAAGGCCGGTGAAGCAGGAGAATACAAAGAGGTCACGGATAAGAGAAAGGCGCTTATTGCCAATCTCCTTGTTCATGAGCCGGTTGAGCTCATCATCCTCAAGATAGCCGCGGTCAACACCCTTCAGGTGGAAACGGATGTTGGCGAACGGGTTGTTGGTCATCAGTCCGTTGCGAATGCCAAAGAGGATGACGGACTTGAAGGTCTTGAGCGTCTTGGTGGCAGTGTTGGGGCTTTGGCCGATTTCCGTTCTCAGATAAAGTTCGAAGTCATGGATGACAAAAGGCGTGACCTCGGTGAGACGGAGATCCTTGCGACGGTATTGCTTAAGAATCATTTGAGCGAAGCGCTTGCGGACAAGCTCATACTTGCTGTAAGAGGTGGTGCTGAGTCCGCCGCAACCTACCTGCTTCTTGACATCCTCATTGTGAGCCTCGAAAAGCTCCATAATCGTTTCGGTGGAGACGGTCTTGCCCAGGTAATCCTGCTTGATGCGCTCGAGGCTCAACTTGTCGGTCTTCTCGTACTTATAATATAAAGAGGTAACGAGATCCTCCAGATTGGACAGCTGGAGATTTGTTGACAGGGCTTCAGTGTTTTTCCCTTTGACACGCGACTTGGTGCAATCCCAAGTCTTCGGATCCACACCGATGCCTGTGCTTCCGAAATTCGCACGCTCGCCGTTGAGAGAACAGCGGAGCATCACCATTGACTTCCCGTCCTTGTTGACGTGGTTGCTTCTTAGATAGAAGGCTGCCTTGAAAACTGATTTCATAAAAACTACTTTTTTACTGCAGGTCCAAAACCATGCTCTAAGTTAAAAATTTTAAGATAAAGCATACATCCGTGTAGCCACGTTTTTTTGATGCTGTTACTGGGCTGCAAAGTTAAACTTAAATTGTTGTAAAACAGAGTTTTCAGATAATCATTGCGTAATCATTGAGTACTCTTGGCTACACAGTTTTCTCGAGTCCTGAGAATTGTAGCCAAAATGTAGCCGAAAATGAGTATCTCCTGGCGTCGGTCGGTATCTTCAAGTAACCTGATTTTTCCAACCTATAGAAACGAAAATTGCCGTAACTCATTGAGTTTACGGCAATTAACTGAATTCCTTAAAAATCCTTCGTGATAACTTGGTGATTATCAAAAAAGGCTTCCGCGGAGAGAGAGGGATTCGAACCCCCGGTACCTCTCGGTACGACGGTTTTCAAGACCGTTGTAATCGACCACTCTACCATCTCTCCAAACTGGAGGCTTAGGGGATGTAAGGCAGAAAGCATAAATTAGGAGTAATCTTAATTCTTCTATTCTTAGGAGTAATCTTAATTCTTCTATTCTGCTATTTTCATCTGCCCAGTCCTATCAGGCTTTGGTCAAAAGCGAGTGCAAAGGTACAAAGAAAGTATATAAAAAGAGAGTCTGTTTGAAGCTATGATGGATTATTTATGAATTATTAACAATAAAATAGTGAGTTGGGCATCGCGCCCCTATTTGTGAGTTGAGGGGAATCTGAGTGGTTATTATACTTTTGGCGTTGGTTTAGTCTCCGCTAAATAGACCGCTGACCTTAGTTGCAAAAAATGAAGATCAGTGAATATTGTTGAACAGTTTGATGAATGTTTGACGAATGTTTGTTGAATGTTGACGAATGCTTGTTGAATGTTTGACGAATGCTTGTTGAATGTTTGACGAATGCTTGCAATAATCTGCTGATGTGGTGACGATTTAGACGGAATGTCAACATCAGCTGTTTCCGGCGGTTGCCTTCATGCTCAATTTAGACAGTTTGATTTAATTGGCTGATAAGCAAGAAGAAGGAAAATATTCGGAAAATAGTATGTGGGGAGAGCGTCGATGTTGGATACTTTTTCTTACTTTTGCAACAGAGAAATCGAAACAAAAGGATTAACTTCGTGATGCAGGCCCAAGGGAAAGTTTACCAAAACGGGAAACTTTTTCTTTCTCTCGCGCTCGAAAGTTGTCTGAAAAGTATAATCATTATCGCAGTATCGTCAATTTAATACATCATGATCCAAGTAAGGAAACGCGACGGCCATCTCGTGCCGTTTGACTTAAGCAAAATCGAGAACGCCATCCTCAAGGACCTCATCGCCATTGGCCATAAAGGCAACAATGAGGCTACGGCAAAGCGTTACGCCACCGAGGTGTTTCGCCGTTGCCAAGACAAATACCTGCCGAAAACCGATATCTTCGAGATAGAGAATATTCAGGATACTGTTGTTGAGGTGCTTGCCAAAGAAGGTGAGACGCGCGCAGTCATTGCTTATTGTGAATATCGTTATCAGCACAAGCTCGAACGCGAGCAGCGCGTGAAGAAAACTTATGAGGAAAAGCTGATGGCCAAGCATGTGGTCAATCAGAATGCCAATATTGACGAATACTCTGGCGGAGGCCGTTCTGGTGAGGCTGCCAACGTGTACGAGAAGCAGTACGCCCTCGACCACTGCATGAGTGACCTTGCCCGTCGTAATCATGAGAACAACGAGGTGTATATCCACGACCTCAATAAATACGCCATCGGATTCCACAACTGCCTCTCCATTCCTTTCGACGACTTACTGTCGAAGGGCTTCCACACTCGTCAAGGAGACGTGCGTCCGGCTGGTTCGCTCAATACTGCGATGCAACTCGTGGCTGTCATCTTCCAGTTGCAGAGTCTCGACCAGTTTGGCGGCGTCTCAGCCACCCATCTTGACTGGACCATGGTGCCTTATTTCCGCAAGTCATTCCTCAAGCATTACATCTCGGCTTGGGTGCGCGATCAGGATGAGTTTGCCGATACCGACTTTCTCTCGCTCTATGACCAGACCTTCACCGATCAGGTGGGTGTGGTGCGCTCTACCTATGATCAGTGGGTAGATGGTATGAAGGAGCATTTCTTTGCGAAGACCGGATTAACCAAGGACGACTTCACGCTGGCCAACAGGAAAAAACTCGATGCCCGTTATTATAACTCAGCACTTTGCGATACGCTCAATGAGCTGCGCCAAGCTGTTGAGGCTATGTATCACAACCTCAACACTTTGCAGAGTCGTTCGGGTGACCAGTTGCCGTTCACGTCAATCAACTATGGCACGTGTACGCTTGAGGAAGGGCGCCTCGTCACCCGTACCTTACTTCTTGGTTCGCTTGAAGGCATCGGCTTCCATCACAACACGCCAATCTTCCCCTGCGGCATCTTCCAATATATGAAAGGTGTCAACGACAAGCCCGGTACACCCAACTACGACCTCAAGCTGCTTGCTATGCGCTCAACCTCGCAGCGGCTCTATCCCAATTACGCCAATGTGGACTGGAGTGGCAATGCCGGCTACGACCGCAACGATCCGCGCACCTATTTCTCGACGATGGGCTGCCGTACGGCCAACGGATACGATATCAACGGCTTTGGCCAACTCAAGGACGGTCGCGGCAACATCTGTCCGACGACCATCATCATGCCGACGCTCGCCATGGAAGCCGATCGAGATGTGGAGAAGTTCATGAAACTGCTCGACAAGAAAATCCATGAGGCCAAGGACACACTCATCGAGCGCTTCGACTGGATTTGCTCGCAAGATCCCAAGACCGCGCCGTTTATGTGGGACAACAACACAATGGCCGGTTACATTCCCGAGGAAGGCATCCGTTCAGCCATGAAACACGGCACGCTGGCCATCGGTCAACTCGGTCTGGCTGAGACACTTCAGCTGCTCATCGGCACCGACCAGACCACACCGCGTGGCATGGCACTGGCCAAGCGCATTGAGTCGTTGTTCCAGAAGCGCTGCAAAGAGTTCAAGGAGAAATACAAGCTCAACTTCGGCGTTTATTACACGCCAGCAGAGAATCTCTGCTATACTGCCATGCAGAAGTTCCGCGCCAAGTACGGTAAAATCAAGAACGTTTCCGACCGCGAGTATTTCACCAACTCCATTCATGTTCCGGTTTGGCATGAGATGACACCGTTCCAGAAGATTGACATCGAGAGCCAGCTCACTGGCTATTCCTCAGCCGGCTGCATCACGTATGTTGAGCTGCCATCGACGACGAAGCATAACATCTCGGCCTTGGAGCAGATCATCGACTACGCCATGGAGAAGGATATCCCTTACTTCGCCATCAACGTGCCCAACGATACCTGCATGGACTGCGGCTATACCGATGAAATCAATGACGTATGCCCCGTTTGCGGTTCACACAATATCCGCCGTCTGCGTCGCGTCACAGGTTACCTCACCACCGACTACCACAACTTCAATCTTGGTAAGCAGGCTGAGGTGAAGGACCGCGTGAAGCATATCAAGAGCTTCAAGGATTATAACAGCGAAGAACAGACGGCATAAGCGTCTCGGTAAGAGTTGTTTATTCATAGCGCCACAGATAACCAAAAGGGAAGAAACCCTATGAGTTGTCTGTGGCGCTTTGTTTTATGATTACCCACTCTTACAAACGACAATCACTTACTTCTGCAAACTGTGATTACTTGCTTTTGCAAACTGCAAAGGTCTTGGCGGGAATCGTGAAGGTCAGATTGTTGCCGTCGGCGTTGACAGTCTGCATCTGAGGCACCACATGGTCGGGTCGCTCCAATTTCCCTATAGGTTTTTTACGTTCTCCTCGAAATGCTCCTTGTCGATGGCGTGGCTCTTCATTGCCGATCGATAGTTGTAGATGGTGTGGGGAGAGTAGGAGAGGAGGGTGGCGATTTCCGAGCTCTCGGTTACGCCCAGTCGGATGAAGGCGAAGATACGCAACTCGGTGGTCAGCGAACCGTTTTTGTTGAGCGACACTTGATAGTCGGGCTGCAGCAGTTTTGTGAAGTCATCGACGAAATGAGGGTATAAACCGAGAAACGCCTTGTCGAATTGCACGTAGAACTGGGCCATGTCTCGGCTGACGATGCGGTCGGAGTTGACGGTGCGCAGCAGGTCGTCGGTCTGCTTGGCCTTGATTTTCAGCCTTACGAGGTTGCGGTAGCTGGTGATGCGGTCCATGGTTGAGGCGCAGATGTCGACGAAGAGCCTGAGGTACTTCTCCCGCTTCTTGTTGGCTTCGACGAGCAGTCCGTTGACGCGTGAGAGTTCGCCGTTCATTGCCTGCAGTTGGTTGTTGACCGCGTTAAGTTGCGTGTTTTTATGCTCAAGTCGTTTCTGGCTGAGGTGAAGCTGGGCGTTGCGCCTGCGCGAAAGCAGGTAGAGCAGAAAGGCGCCGACGGCCAATAGGGCAGCCAAAATAACGATGCTCCACAGGATGATGCGCTGGGTGCGCAACTGCTTCAGATAGGCGTTGACGATGGGCGGCAGTCGGTTGGATATCTCCAGTTTGCGCAGTTTGTTGTTGTAAAAAGTTGCGTCGTCCATCGCCACGAGCAGGTAGTGGTGGGCGAGGGTTGCGTTGTCGGGGTCGAGGTGGAATATATACATCGCGAGGTCCTGCAGTGCCGCATTCTCCTTGATTGCGCTGAGCATGTCCGACTTCGACGACAGCAGCAGATAATGGGCATATTCGGCTTCATTGTGCAGCTGATGGTAGCCGCGGGCAATGGCGAAGGTGGCTTGCGAATAGAGATGGCCGGTCCCCGGCAGTCGGCTGATGCATGCCTTGTAGTAAGCGATGGCCTTTGAAGGGTGCTCGCCGAGGAAATAAGCCTGTTCGCCACGCAGGTAATACCAATTTGGCGTGCCCCGTCGGGTATAGCGAAGGGCTTCGTTCAGGCTCTGCAAACGCAGGCTGTCCATACGCGTGGAGAACTCGGCGTCCATCGTGAAGGCACTGAAATAGACGTAGGTCCAATACGATGCGATGGCGTAGTCGTAGCGCAGCTCCTTTGGTAGTGCATTGATGCGGTATTGGTTGATGATGTCCTCGGCTGAGCTGTAAAAGCCACCCGTGGCCAGCAGGTTGGCTTTGTTGAGCAGCGCTTTCGTCGCCTCGTTTGTATTGTGGGCCGCTACGGCCTCGCTCTGCCACTGTTTGACATAGACCAGCGCTGAGTCGAACTGAAAGTATTGATAGGCTTCGAACAGACGCTTCAGCAGTTGGAGCCGTTGCTGATGGTCGTTCCCGGTGAAGCGCAACTGCTGTTTCAACCGCCCGATGTGTTGTTCTACACGATTGAAACATTGCGGGCGTGCGGCAATACAACTGTCGAGGCTTCGCAGGTCGGGCGTTGCGGCTGCCGTGGAAGTCAGCCACAGCAGTGAACAGAAAACGAGGAGGGTCAAGCGTCTGAATAGAGGCATATTGATGGCTTTTAGGGGTTGCTTTGGCAAAGATAAGGAGATTTCCTCTAAATTACGGCATCTCCCTAAACTATTTTTGAGAATTAACATAATCGAAGCTTTATCAGCTACTTATGCGCTTCAGTATTTTACAATAATCTCCCTAACGGCTCCCTTTGATAACAACGTGTCGGGATAACGCCTAACTTTGCAACCAGAAACAAAGCAACGGTTTCATCGTTCCAAATCTTCAATGACGCACCGCGCCAACCAACAACACTTACCAATCATTTTGCCGGTTTGCAATTGGCCGGCAATTTTACTTTGAACATACATTAATTAATTCATATAAGAACCAAAAACAATGATCAACTCCTCGTTCACTGCCCGCGCCATGGCAGCATTGGCAAGTCTCAGCTTGCTCAGCTTTCCTCTTTATGCGCAAGACGACGCTAAATCATCGTCAAAGGAAGAAGGCAACCGCAACGTCATGCTCAACGCCTCGTCGGCCAATGGTCCGCGCGAGATTCAGATTGGCCTCCCCTCAGCCGATGTCAATGTGCTGGAGAATGGTCTGCCAGTGACCTACGCCACCAATCCCCACAGCGTTAACACCGTATGGCGCGGCGATGCCAGCCTGAGCCACAATGGATTGTTGAAGATTTCGGAGACTGCCATCACCACCGGCAACATCGGCTATGCCGTCAACTCTTTCACACAACTCGGACAGGATGGCTTCCACACCAACATCAATTATAAGATGAACCACTTCGGCCAGCAGGAGTTCTCAGTCAACCTCAACGGCGGCATGGGCAAGGGCTGGTACTACAGCGCCAATATGTATCAGGACTTCGATCCGGGTACGTTTAAGATTAAGTCGTCGCAGTATCAGGACCGTACGCAGATTTATTAGTTTGCCCTGACCAAGCGCTACGACGGCAACCGCGGCGAGCTCACTGCCATGTGGCACTACGCCAACAGCCATCCGGCCTACACCTACGCCACGCAGAGTGCTCCGTTTATCTATTCCGGGGACGGCGGCGTCAAGGAATACGGCAAGTTCAAGCTCGGTACCACTTCCTACCTCCCCGTCAACAGCGACATGGTGTATGTGGATATGAAGGACGGTCAGATGAAGACCACATCGCTCTACGACTACATCGAGAACCGCAGCAACAACTTCTCGCTGATGAACACCTACAACTGGGATAACGGCCTGCAGCTCAAGACGCTCGTGCGCTTCGACCACGCCCATGGCGCCCTGGTTTATCAGACGCCGATGTCACTCATCCAGGTGGCCGGCAACAGTCAGTATGCCTACAAAAACCTCGACGCCATGGGACAGGAGCAGACCTACAACGGCGAATATGTGCAGACCCGCATGTCGTGTCTCAACAGTGGCAGCATCAATGAGTTGCTCTTCACCAATGAGCTTTCGAAGCGCTTTAAGACCTCGACCCTGCGCTTCGGACTCAATGAGTGGTACTACCACATCGACTATACGTCGAACACCACCATGTATGACCAGAGTGTGCCCGACGACGGCAGCTATGCTATCCGTCTCTACGACAGCAACTTGCGCTCCAGCTATTTCTACGATTTTAACAAGAACGCCTCCGAGTTCTATCGCGGCCACGAGAACAAGCTCGCCTTCTATGTTACCCACGACTGGAACATCACGCCGAAGCTCAATGCTTACTACGGCGCCCGCTTCGAGTGGCAGCGTCTGAAGGGTGTGAATGCCGCCGACCCCTATGGAACAAGCAACGGCGACTACGCCCGCTTCACCAATTATTATATCGGTGCCACCAATGCCAATGGCTTCAAGATTACGCCTACCGACATCGACTACAACTGGTTCAACTACGACTTCACGGCTGCATTGACCTACAAACTCACCGATAAGTTCGGCTTCACCGGCGACTTCACCTATTTCGTGCAGCACCCGAAGTTTGAGAATTTCTCTTCGGCTACGATGCCCAACACCAATAAGATTACTGTTCCGCTTGGCCGCGCCGGTATCTATTACAACAACTCGTGGCTGAGCCTCACTTCGCTGTTCTCTTACATCTCGAAGACCAACAACAACTCGACGCTCAACCTGCAGCATGGCAGCGAGATTAAGGCTGCGCCGCTGGCCTTCGACATCCGCACCATCGGTTGGACCACCGACCTCGTGGCCAAGCCATTCAAGGGTGCTGAGGTGCACTTCCTCTTCACTTGGCAGGAGCCTACTTATAAGAAATATGAGACCAGTGTGACCTTCTCCGACGGCTATGTCGGAACCATCAACGCCACGGGCAACAAGGTGGCTGAGATACCGCAGGTGCTCATCGAGTTCGACCCCAGCTACATGATTACCAAGGACATCAAGGTGTGGACTTCATGGCGCTACTTCGGCAAGACCTACGCCAACCTCAACGACGCCTACTACTTCGGCAGCCATTGGGAGACCTTCGGCGGCGTCAACTGGCAGGTCAACAAGCATCTCGGACTCGGCGTCGACGTGGTCAACTTCCTCAACCAGACCGGTGCCAAGGGTACCATCGCCGGTTCTGAGCTCGTGACCAAGGAAGAGGTGCAGGCTGCCAACAACTACGCCGGCCGTCTGCTCACCGGTTCCTATCTCCGCCCCTTCACCGTTGAGTTCACGGCAAGCCTGAAGTTCTAAATTCATCTATCATCACCGGCACAACGCGCTGCGGCCACTGCCGTAGCTGTTGTGCCAACCAAAAAATCAATCAAAGCCATATAATGAAAAAGATTATCTTCGCCTTAGCCCTGTTAGGCTCCATCTCATCAGTCTCCGCCCAAACGATGGACGTGACCACCAAGGGCGACACCACCGTCATCACCATCACCAATCCCACCAAATACCTCATTCTGCCCGTCGAGGAGGATATGAGCCAGAAGCAAGTGAAACTCGACAAGGGCCTGCCCACCGATACGTGGATGGACGTGCGTCTGGCCGAGACAACGGTCGACTACAATGTGCCATTCGAACTGGGCAACGGCAAGCAGGCCGTGGTAAAGATTGTCGGATTGAAGTCGGGCGACATCGCCGTGAGCCGCATGAAGCTGTCCAACGAGTGGAGCGTGGTCAACACCGACTACTATCGCCCGGTGTATCACCATACGCCTTCCTACGGTTGGATGAACGACGCCAACGGCATGTTCTATAAGGATGGCGTCTGGAATCTCTATTATCAGTACAATCCCTATGGCTCGAAGTGGGGCAACATGCATTGGGGTCACGCCGTGAGCCGCGACCTCTTCCACTGGACCGAAAAGCCCGCAGCACTGGCCCGCGACACCATGGGGCATATCTTCTCGGGTTCGTCGGTCGTCGATGTCAACAACACCGCTGGCTACGGTCCCGGCGCTATTATCGCCTTCTATACCTCGGCCAGCGAGAAGAACGGACAGATACAGTGCATGGCCTATTCCACCGACAACGGCCTGACATTCACCAAGTATGAGGACAACCCCATCCTCACGCCGTTTGACGGACTCGCCAACTTCCGCGACCCGAAGGTGTTCTGGTATGCCCCCAAGCAGTGCTGGTTTATGATTGTCTCGGCCGACAAGGAGATGCGGTTCTATAAGTCGCACAATCTGAAGGACTGGACCTACATCAGCGCCTTCGGTAAGGGCTACGGTGCCCAGCCCAACCAGTTTGAGTGCCCCGACTTCTTCCCGATGACGGTCAACGGCAAGCAGAAGTGGGTGATGATTGTCAACATCAATCCCGGCTGCATGTTCGGCGGTTCGGCTACCGAGTATTTCGTCGGTGACTTCGACGGCAAGACGTTTACTTGCGATGATACACCCGATGTGGCCAAGTTCCTCGACTATGGCAAGGACCATTATGCCACGGTGACGTTCTACAACGCGCCCGACGGCCGTATCGTTGCCCTGCCGTGGATGAGCAACTGGCAGTATGCCAACGTTACGCCCATCAAACAGTATCGTGGTGCCAATGCCCTGCCTCGCGACCTGAAGCTCTATGAGAAGGATGGCGAGTATTACGTTGCAGCCGACGCCTCAAAGGAGGTGAAGCGTTTGCGCAAGCAAGAGAAAACGGTGGGCAGCTTCACCGGTGCGAAAACACTGAAGAACCTCTTCGCCAAGAGCGACGGCGCCTTCGAGATTGAGTGCGACGTCACGCCCAATGCGGCAGACATCGCCGGCATCGACATCTCCAACAGCAAGGGTGAGGTGACCAAGGTCTATTTCGATATGCAGGCCAAGCGCCTCGTCATGGACCGCACGCAGAGCGGACTGACCGACTTTGGCAAACTCGCTGAGCCTCACGAGATTGAGAGGGAATACGACCTGCACGAGCATCGTGGCAACAACACGCCGATGCGGCAGCAGAACTCCGTCAACTATCAGAACGACTTCGCTCTCGGTACCTGGGGCCCGCTTGCCCTGTGCAACGGCAAAACCTACCACCTGCATATCTTCGTCGACAACTGTTCGGTTGAGGCTTTTGTTGATGGTGGCCGCATCGCCATGACCAACCTCGTATTCCCGACCAAGCCCTACAACAACCTCCGCTTCTACAGCGTGGGCGGTCAGGCTTCGTTCAAGAACGTTAAGGTGTATAAGCTGGGCATGTAGTAAGCGTCAAATTGTTGAATAAAAATCGGTGGATTGTTCCGCCACTCGGGAAAAATGAAGTAACTTTGTAGCGTAAATCAAGTCACTCGCTATGAAGACAGATATCGAAATCGCACAAAGCACAAAGCTGCGCCCCATTACCGACGTTGCCACTGAGCTCGGCATTCCCGAGTCGGAGACGGAACAATACGGCCGCTACATCGCCAAGGTGTCGCTCGACGCCATCCACGAAGAGCAGATGAAGCAGCACCATCTGGTGCTGGTCACTGCCATCAGTCCAACCAAGGCCGGCATCGGCAAGACCACGGTCAGCGTGGGGCTGTCGCTTGGCCTCAACCGCATCGGCAAGCGCGCTGTCGTGGCCTTGCGTGAGCCGTCGCTCGGACCCTGCTTCGGTCAGAAGGGTGGCGCTTGCGGCGGTGGCTACGCGCAGGTGCTGCCGATGGACAAGATCAACCTCCATTTCACGGGTGACTTCCACGCCATCACCTCGGCCAACAACATGATTGCTGCGCTGCTTGATAACTATATCTATCAGCATGCTGCCGACGGCTTCCGTTTGAAACAGGTGCTGTGGCGCCGCGTGATGGATGTCAACGACCGTAACCTGCGCTCCGTCATCACCGGCGTCGGCCCCGCCACCAACGGCGTGCTGGCTGAGTCGGGTTTCGACATCACGCCGGCCTCCGAGATTATGGCCATCATGTGCTTCGCCACATCCATCGACGACTTGAAACGGCGCATCGGCAATATTCTCCTCGGTTTCGACTACAACGACAAGCCCTTCTACGTACGCGACATGGGCGTGGAAGGCTCCATCGCCGTATTGCTCATGGATGCCCTCAAGCCCAACCTCGTGCAGACCACTGAGGGTACGCCGGCCTTCGTTCATTGCGGTCCGTTTGCCAATATCGCGCATGGCTGCAACTCCGTCGTGGCCACGAAGATGGCGCTCAGCTACGGCGACTACGCCATCACTGAGGCCGGCTTCGGTGCTGACCTCGGTGCCGAGAAGTTCTACGATATCAAATGCCGCAAGGCCGGACTGCAACCCGACTGTACGGTGCTGGTGGTCACACTGCAGGCGTTGAAGATGCATGGTGGCGTGCCTTACGAGAAGATTAAGGAACCAGACGTGGCCGGTGCGGCCAATGGCTTCTGGAACCTCGACCGTCATGTGGCCAATCTGCGTCGCTTCGGTCAGCATATCGTCGTTTGCTTCAACCAGTATGCCGAGGACACCGACGACGAGATTGCCGAGGTGCGCCGGCACTGCGTCGAGGAATTGGGCGTCGATTTCGCCGTCAACAATGCCTTTACCAAGGGCGGCGAGGGCGCCGTGGAGTTGGCCGAGACCGTGGTCAAAGCCGTTGAGCGCCGTCCGTCGAAGCCGCTGCGTCTGCTCTATAAGGACGATGACACCGTGGAGAATAAGATTGAGTCGGTGGCGCGCGGCATCTATGGCGCAGGCTCCATCACCTATACCAATAAGGCGCGCACACAGCTCAAACACGTCTACGCCCTTGGTCTGCAGCATCTGCCCATCTGCATTGCCAAGACCCAATACAGTTTCTCAACCGATGCCAAAGCCTATGGCCCCACCGATGGTTATAACCTCGAGGTGGCCGACATCGTCATCAATGCCGGTGCGGGCATGATTGTCGCCATTGCCGGCAGCATCCTCCGCATGCCCGGTCTGCCTAAGAGTCCGCAGGCCAACCGCATCGACATTGTCAACGGCGAGATTGTGGGGCTGAGCTAAATTTGGTGTGGTGGCCGGGCGATTTTACCGGGCACCATCCACTATTATCGTATGAAAGCGTGGCGAATTTATCCTTTTCGCTGCGCTTTCATCTTTTTTTAGCTTAATCTCTTTGTGCTTTATAAAATATTTTGTAAATTGCGGCCGAATTGCGAAAACACTATTCGCCAACAACTAAAATACACTAAATATGTCAACAAGAAGAGATTTCTTAAAGGAGATAACGGCGGCCGGACTGGCTGCTGCCGCTGCTCCCATCCTTACGCGCGCAGAGAATGCACGCGTGTTGGGCAACAATGCTATTAACGCTAACGACATGGCCGGAGCCGCCGCGCAGGCTACCTCAACCCTCTCGGCACCGGGAAGTCTGATTGTTCCCAAGAACAATGGACTGCGCATCACGGGCACCTTCCTCGATGAGATATCCCACGACATCCCCCATCAGAACTGGGGACTAAAGGAGTGGGACCAGGACTTCCGCTACATGAAGGCCATGGGCATCGACACCGTCATCGTCATCCGTTGCGGCTACCGTAAGTTCATCACCTATCCTTCGGCTTATCTTTTGAAGAAGCACAACTGCTACATGCCGTCGGTTGACCTCATCGAGATGTTTCTCTCGTTGGCCGACAAATACGGTATGAAGTTCTATTTCGGTCTCTACGACTCCGGCCATTACTGGGATACCGGCGACATGTCGTGGGAGATGGAGGACAATAAATACGTTATAGAAGAGGTGTGGAAGCGCTATGGCCACCACAAGAGCTTCTATGGCTGGTATATCAGCACTGAGATCAGCCGCAACACGAAGTGGGCTATCCCCGCTTTCCATACGATGGGCAAGCAGTGCAAGGATGTGTCGGGGCAGGATAAGCCCGTGTTTATCTCACCTTGGATTGACGGTAAGAAGGCCGTCGACGCCGCGTCTGACAAGCTCACCAAGGAGCAGAGCGTGAGCGTGGAGCAGCACGAGAAGGAGTGGAACGAGATCTTCGACGGCATCCACGACGTGGTCAACGCCTGTGCCTTCCAGGATGGTCACATCGATTACGATGAGCTTGACGCCTTCTTCTCGGTCAACAAGAAGCTTGCCGACCGCTACGGCATGCAGTGTTGGACCAACGCCGAGAGCTTCGACCGCGACATGCCCATTCATTTCTTCCCCATTAAGTTCGACAAACTGCGTCTGAAGCTTGAGGCCGCCAAGCGCTGCCACTACGACAAGGCCATCACCTTCGAGTTCTCTCATTTCATGTCGCCGCAGTCGGCTTACGCCCAGGCCGGTCACCTCTACGACCGCTATTGTGAGTATATGGGCATCAACCCGAAGCTGTGACGCTGCAGTTCGGCAAACCTTTAGATTAACTCAGCCATGTATAGATTAGGCTATGTATTCTTCCTGGCTATCGTAGCCGCCTTGGGCGGACTGCTCTTCGGCTACGATACCGCCGTCATTTCCGGCACCATCGATCAAGTGGTGGCGCAGTATCAGCTCTCCGTTCAGATGGAAGGCTGGTATGTGGGCTGCGCGCTCATCGGCAGCATCTTCGGTGTTGCCATTGCGGGCATGATGAGCGATAAGCTCGGTCGCCGCCCGACGATGCTCATCTCCGCCGTTCTTTTCACCGCTTCAGCCGTGGGTTGCGCGCTCACGCCGTCGTTCTCCTTCCTTGTGGCTTCGCGCATCATCGGCGGCATCGGTATCGGCATCGTGTCTATCGTCGCACCTATTTATATTAGTGAGATATCCATCACCCGCTACCGCGGTCAGATGGTCTCACTCTATCAGTTGGCCGTGACGGTGGGTTTCCTCGCCGCTTATTTCATCAACTATCTGTTGCTCAACAACGCCCACTCGGCTCATTACACCTCGCCGTTGCTTGAGCAGTTGATGGTCACTGAGGTGTGGCGAGGCATGCTGGGCATGGAGACGTTGCCCGCAGCCTTCTTCTTCCTCATCATCTTCTTCATTCCCGAGAGTCCGCGCTGGCTCATCGTCAAAGGGCGTGACGAGCGTGCGGCCGGCATCCTTAGCCGCATCTACACCACGGCTGACGCCGTCGCCGCTCAGGTGGCCGAGACCAAGTCGACCATCGCCAATGAGGTGAAGTCGGAGTGGCGTGCCCTGCTGCGCCCCGGCATCCTCAAGGCCGTCATCATCGGTTCGGCCATCGCCATCCTGGGGCAGTTCATGGGTGTCAACGCCGTGCTTTATTATGGTCCGAGCATCTTCAAGGACGCCGGCTTCAGCGACCCGCTATTCGCCCAGGTACTCGTGGGCATCGTCAACACGCTCACCACGGTCATCGCGATGTTCATCATCGACCGCGTCGGCCGCAAAAAGCTCATCTACTACGGTGTCTCGTCGATGATTGTCTGCCTCGTGGCCATCGCCGTCTACTTCCAGTGGCATGAGCAGTTGGGTCTGAGCTATGTGTTCATGCTCGTGTTCTTCCTGCTTTACGTGTTCTCCACCGCCATCTCCATCTCCGCCGTGGTCTTCGTGTTGCTGTCAGAGATGTACCCCAACAACGTGCGCGGTCTCGCCATGTCGATTGCTGGTCTCGCCCTTTGGATTGGCACCTACCTCATCGGTCAGCTCACGCCGTGGATGCTCAGTTCGCTGACGCCCGCAGGCACCTTCCTGCTCTTCGCCGTGATGTGCGTGCCCTATGTGCTCATCATGTGGCGCTGTGTACCCGAGACCGCCGGCATGTCGCTGGAGGATATCGAGCGCTATTGGACGAAGAAGAAATAACGCTATGACACAACCTGACAATACACGCTCAAACGCATTGGACGCCCTCCGCGGCTACGCCATCATGACTATGGTGCTCTCCGCCATGGAGGCGTTCAAGGTGTTGCCACGATGGATGTATCACGCCCAGGTGCCGCCACCCGACCACGTGTTCAACCCCTCCATCTACGGCATTACGTGGGTCGATCTCATCTTCCCGTTTTTCCTTTTCTCCATGGGTGCCGCCATTCCCCTGTCGATGCATAAGCAGTGTGCGCATGGCGCGACGCCGCATCAGTTGCATGACAAGGTGGCCGTGCGCTTCGTTAAGCTCACGTTCTTCGCCATCTTCTGCATCCACATGTATCCGTTCATGATGGGTTACTCGTCGCCGGTGCTCTGCTCGTTGGTCCCCATCCTGGCGTTTTTGCTGATGTTTGTGCTGTTTATGCGCAACCCCTTCCACCTCTCGCGCAAGCTCGACCGCTTGGTCACCGGTGCGGCTTACGTCGTGGCCATCGTGTGGCTTGTGTTTCAGCCTTATGCCGGCGGCGTGTCGTTCTCGGTGCGTACGGCCGACGTCATCATGCTCATTTTGGCGCAGGTGGCCCTCACGGGGACCCTGCTTTATCAGTACACGATGCACAAACCCGTGGTGCGCGCAGCCGTTATTCCGTTTATCATGGCGCTGTTCATGTCGGGGCATGTAAAGGGCAGTTGGCAGCTATACCTGCTCGACCACTTCACCGACCACCTCTCGTGGCTGTTCTACCTGCGTTATCAGGAATACCTCATTATCATCATCATCGGCACGCTTGCCGGCGACCTGTTGCTGGCGCGGGCCAATCATGCCCGGGCGCAGGCAGTGCCGGAGCCGGGTACCGACCAAGCGCCATCGGCTGTCTCATCTGAGGAGCGCTGCGGCAAGGTTCGCTCCCTGCTGACGGTGGCGCTGTCGCTGGTCATCATCGTCGGCAATGTGGTGGGGCTTTACAACCGGTGGCTGGTGCCCAACCTCATCTTTACGGTCGTAGCCACTGGTGCTTTAATCTACCTGCTCCGTATCCACAGCAAGCCCCAGGCGCAGGAGGGTAGGGCAGATGACGCCGGATCGCTGATTCCAGCCTCGCTTAGCGAGCGGTCGTTGTGGTTGCGGCTGGCTCAGCTCGGCGGCTATTGTCTGCTGCTCGGCTTGACGCTTGAGGCTTACGAGGGCGGCATCCGCAAGGACGATGTCACGCTGAGCTATCTCTTTGTCACCGCTGGACTGGCCGTGTTGGCGCTGCTCTTCTTCTCGGTGGTGAGCGACCACTGGCATGTCCGTTGGCTGTCGGTGCCCCTCGAACTCACCGGCCGGAACCCGATGGTGGCTTATGTCGCCGGTTCAATGTTCGTCATTCCCGTGCTCACCCTCCTTCACCTCTGGCCCTTCTTCGACCAGATGGCTGCCCATCCATTGTCCGGTTTCGTGAGGGGCATCATCCTGACGGCGCTCACCGTGATGGTCACCATCTTCACGACGAAGCGTAAATGGTATTGGAAAACATAATAAAACAACCAGCAGCCCGTTATTCTTTAAAAAGTTTGTTAAACCGATTAGGGTTACGGCACAGCTTTTTGTTAATATAATATATACACTAATTGTTTGTCATAAAAAAACTATAATTATGTCACAGCTATTCAAGAGTTCAGAAAACGGTAACCGGAATGACAGCGCTAAGCTGAGCATCATCGATTACTTCATCCAGAATGGCAATGCTACAACCAATGATGTCGCCCATGTGGTGGGTGTGAGCATGCCAACAGCGGCCAAGCTTATCAGTGAGCTTTGCGCCGATGGCTATGTTAATGAATATGGCAAACTGGAAACCGAGGAGGGGCGCCGGCCTCAGCTCTACGGCATCAACCCGACGTCGGGCTATTTCCTCGGCGTCGACTTCGATAAGGATCTCGTCAATATCGCCCTCATCGATTTCTGCGGCCATCTGGTTGAACTGGCGCTTGATAAGCCTTTTGTCCAGCAAAACACGATGGAGAGCCTTGAAGAGCTGTGCGACCTCATCACTACGTTTATCGACAATATTGAGATACCGCGCGAGAAGATTCTGATGATGAACGTCAACATCTCGGGCCGCGTCAATCCCGACACCGGCTACAGCTACAGCATGTTCAACTTCAGCGAGGACTCGCTGGCCAGCCTCATCACCGAGCGCGTGGGCATCGAGACCACCATCGAGAACGACAGCCGCGCCATGGCTTACGGCGAATATGCCGCAGGCAATGTGAAGGGTGAGGAGAATGTATTGTTCTTCAATGTCAGCTGGGGCTTGGGTATGGGCATCATCCTCAACGGTGAGTTGTATAAGGGTAAGTCGGGCTTCGCCGGTGAGTTGGGCCATGTCCACGCCTTCGACAACGAAATCATCTGCCACTGCGGCAAGAAAGGTTGCCTCGAGACCGAAGCCTCGGGTTCGGCTTTCTACCGCATCGTGAAGGAGCGTTTAGCTGCAGGTGAGGCCTCGACAGTGAAGAAGGATGCCAACGGCGACTTCACCCTGCAGGACCTCATCGACGCCACCAACAACGAGGACTGGCTCTGCATCGACGTCGTCGAGGGCATTGGTCAGAAGCTCGGCCAGCATATCGCAGGCCTCATCAACATCTTCAACCCCGACCTCGTCGTCATCGGCGGTTCACTGTCAGCCGTCGGCGACTACCTGCTGCAGGCAGTGCGGTCGGCCGTCATCAAGTACTCGCTCAGCCTCATCTACAAGGATTCGAAGATAGTGCTGTCCAAACTCAAGGACCGCGCCGGCGTCATCGGCGCCTGCATGATAGCGCGGAAGAATGCGCTGAGGGAATAACGGCCTTCGTCAATTCGTCATTAATTACCTACTATAATCAAAGCAATGAACAAAAAACTTCTCTCTGCAATGTGTGGTCTGCTCGCTTGCGCGACGGCTGCCTTTGCACACCCAAATTCGTCATCTATGACTAACAACAGCTTGCCGGCTGCCAAGGTGCAGCATGGTGAGGACTGCGAGAACGACCCGCTCGTACAGCAGGCTGACTTCAGCAAGGTGGTGCCTCTGCCCGCCAGCATCAGCGTCGGCAAGGGTCTGTTCTCCATGACCGCCGAGACCGCCATCACCTACACCCCCGGCGCCGACATGCAGCGCAACGCTGAGTTTCTCGCGCAGTATGTGAAAGACGTCACCGGCATGACGCTCCCCGTCGGCACGAAGGGCAAGACGACCATTGCCCTGCGCCTCGAGCCTAAGGCCAAGGGCTTTGCCTCGCCCGACGCCTACCGCATTGCCGTCACCAAGAAGGGCATCACCGTCACCGCTAAGACGGCTGCCGGCGTGTTCTATGGCATCCAGACCCTGCGCAAGGCGCTGCCCGGCATCCGCCACTGCGCCAACTGCAAGAAGGTGGCACCCGAGGTGCTGTGGCCCTTGGCTACCGTCACCGACAGCCCCCGCTTTGGCTATCGCGGTATGATGCTCGACTGCTCACGCCATTTCTGGTCGGTCGCTGAGGTGAAGCGCGTGCTCGACATCCTTGCCCTGCACAACCTCAACCGTTTCCACTGGCATCTGACCGATGACCAGGGCTGGCGCTTCGAGGTGCCGGGCTATCCGAAGCTCACCACCGTCGGATCAAAGCGCGCCGCCACGGTGCTGGGCCGCAACTCCGAACTCACCGACCGCACGCCCTACGGTCCTTACTTCTACACCGATGCCGAGATTCGCGACATCGTGAAGTATGCTGCCGACCGCTACATCACCATCGTGCCTGAGGTGGACATGCCCGGCCACATGACGGCCGCCCTCGCCGCTTACCCCGAGTTGGGCTGCACCGGCGGTCCCTACAAGGTGGGTCAGTACTGGGGCGTTTACAACGATATTCTCTGCCTTGGCAATCCAAAGACATTCGAGTTTATCAAGGCTGTGATTGATAAGCTGTGCGACCTCTTCCCCACGTCGACTTATATCAATATCGGCGGTGATGAGGCTCCGAAGGTTCGTTGGGAGAAATGCCCCAAGGACCAGGCCCTTATCAGTCAGCAGGGCATCGTAGCCAAGGACGGTCAGAGCAAGGAAGACCTGCTGCAGGGCTACCTCGCCCGCCGCGTCGAGGCCTATCTGGCCACGAAGGGCCGCAAGGTGATGGGCTGGGATGAGCTGCTCGGCTGCGGCGTTGATACCACGGCCACCATCCTCTCCTGGCGTGGTGCCGCTCCCGGCGCCAAGGGCGCACAGCAGGGACACGACGTCGTGATGTCGCCTACGAGCAACTGTTACTTCGACTTCGACCAGAGTGAGGATCATGCCATCGAGCCGACCAACTGCTACGGCACGCTGCCCATCGAGAAGGTGTACAACTGGAATCCGGTGGCCGACGGTCTCTCCGAGGCTGCCCAGCGCCATATCATCGGTGTGCAGGCCAATGTCTGGTGCGAGTATATCACGATGGACCATGTATTGGAATACATGATTCTGCCGCGCTTGGCCGCCTTGAGCGAGGTGCAGTGGATGCAGCAGGATAAGCGCTCATGGGAGGGCTTCGTTGCCCGTGAGACCAAGCTCCGCAACCTCTACGGTATCTATGGCTGGACCTATGCCCATCACATGTGGCCCGACGAGTTCCGCAAGGTGGCAAAGCAATACTGATTTTACCTTTAGTTTAGCAGTGGCCGGTCTTGTGCCGGCCGCTTACGCTGTCAGCGCTGCAGCAGGTCCTCGACCTGTTTCCTGCTCAGCGTGATATAGTTCATAGTCCAGTTGTCCACCCCGTTGCTCTCGTCCTCATAAAAGATGGCGAGCGACCCGTCGGGCAACCGCTCCATTGTGGAGTAGGAGGCTGCGCCGGCCTGCAGGGTGTCTGCCACTGTCCATGTGCGGCCCTCATCCTGACTGACAAGCAACTGGAGGCAGGCGCGCTGGAGCGAGGGAATAGAGGCGGGGATGGTGTGGAACATCACCCTGCGCTTGCGGTCGTAGTAGAGTATGTCGGCATTGCAGGCCGCTCCGCTAATCTGGCTGTTGTGGTATTGTGCACCCCACAGCAGGTTGCGTCCTTCGGTAATGTTGAAGCCGCGGCTCCCCTTCTGCCTGACCGACATCATCAGCCGGCCGTCGTTGAGCTCGACAAGTTTCGACTCGTCGGCCCCCATGTATGCCAGATGGCTGTCGAGTGTCCAGGTCTGGCCCTCGTCAGCGCTGTAGATGACGTACTCCTTTATCCGGCCGTCCTTGGTGCGGTAGTTGGCGGCGAACATCACTCGACCGTCAGCGGTCAGGATGCCCCGGCCCGAGGTGACGAAGAAGCCGCTGGAGCCTAATTTGTTCTGCACTCCATCCACCTCATTGTTGAGATGAAAGTCGGTGATGTTGACCGGCTTCGACCACGACCGTCCGTTGTCGTCGCTGTATATCATGGCCACGTCCTTCTGTCCGCTCCAGAAATTTTTGTCGCCGGCGCACGACATGCAGATGATGCGTCCTTTGGAGGTGACTACGAGTGCGGGGTCGCCAAATCCGTTGCTGAAGCCGCCCGCGCCGGTGCCCTCGGCGATGGTAACCGGATCAGTCCAGGTCTTGCCGCCGTCAGCCGAGCGCCGTGCCACGAGGTCTATGCGGTGTGACCCGGCGTCGCCTGCGCTGTCGTAGCGCTTGTCATAGGCCACGACGACAGAGCCGTCCTTGGCCACCACCATGGCAGGAATGCGGTAGAAGTGGCTGCCGTAGGTGTCGGGCATGCCGAGGAAGCGCTGCACTTGATAGATGCGCTGCGCGTAGGGCGGGTCGGCATGGAGAACATAGGTCGTTGAGTCGGCTTTCATCTGTTCTACGGTAGCATCGAGACAGGTGCCGAGTGTTGCTTTGGCTTTCACATCCACTGTGATATATAGGCAGAAAGGATTTTTAGAGGTCATTATGCCGTTGAGAGGTATCGTGAGCAGACTACTCTTGGGCAATGACTGGCCTGCAAGAGTAGGGCGGGTATCAGCGGGGAAATTTGTTTGCAATGACCGATAAATCTTTACCGACGATATGTTGCGCCTTGTGTCGCCCTTAAGCGTGACCGTGACGGACCGCAGCTGCTGTTGAACGTCGGTGGCGGGAACTGTGATTTTGAGTAGTACGGAGTTTTTGTTGCCACGGCCTGTAGTCTGATATCCCTGTTCCACCTTGATTTTTGAAACGGGGAGGACTGGAGCGGAGACTTCGGAGGATATAGGATAATGAGAGGCGGCACAGACAGTTGCCCGTGAGGGTGAGAGCCACGTCGAGGCCAAAAGCACGGATAGGATGATGGTTCGCATAAACATAATAATAGATAATAGTATTATGCCTGCAAAGCTATTAAAAAAATAGAAGACAACGACAGTGATTGACTATTTTATTCAAAGATATTTTTCGTTCAATCCATATTTTTTTGTCATTTTATGCTGTATTCTGAATTATTTAGCTTATCTTTGCGTGCAAATATCCTATGGATATAATTTGTAATTAATTTAATTTCTACGTTATGAAAAAGTATGAATGCAATGTATGCGGTTGGGTCTACGACCCTGCAGTAGGTGATCCCGATAATGGTATTCAACCCGGAACGGCCTTTGAGGACCTGCCCGATGACTGGACTTGCCCCGAGTGCGGCGTTGGAAAGGAAGACTTCTCACCCGTGGAGGAGTAAGCCATGGCAAAGAGACTGACCGACAAAGTGACATGGGTGGGCAAAATCGACTGGGAGCTGAAGCACTTCCACGGCGATGAGCTGTCCACTCATTTCGGCTCAAGCTACAATGCTTACCTGCTGCGCGATAAGAAGAATGTGCTTATCGACACGGTGTGGACGCCCTACGACCACGAGTTTGTCGCCCATCTGAAAGAGGAGATTGACCTGAAGGATATCGACCTCATTGTGATGAACC
>Ga0256404_1005371_pt1 | contig 22773 bp, 17 predicted proteins | sample RumenRJG_01DNA_FD_185990 | JGI IMG/M metagenome (GOLD analysis project Ga0256404, IMG submission 185990) | Bovine rumen microbial communities from Lethbridge, Alberta, Canada - RJG_01 | ecosystem: Host-associated > Mammals > Digestive system > Stomach > Rumen | place: Canada: Alberta | collected... | reverse complement strand
GTCCGTCCCTACGTTGGCATTACCCAAATCAGGTCTAAGGGTCGTACGCCCTGCGGCGTACCTCTCAGCAATCAGCTCCCCTGTATGCAATTATGTTATGCCGCAGCTCAATGCGGGCCGCAGGCAGCTCAACAAACCTCAGAAAACCGCGTTTCCACGCGGTTTTCTAAGCGAGCGCGAGACGGGATTCGAACCCGCGACCCCGACCTTGGCAAGGTCGTACTCCACCCCTGAGCCACTCGCGCATATAAGAGCAGGTGATGGGAATCGAACCCACGTATCCAGCTTGGAAGGCTGGTGTTCTACCATTGAACTACACCTGCACAGCGGCCGTTCAGACCTGACGACCGCTGACTACTATACACTATTCAGTCTGAAAATGCAAACTCATTTTTCAGATGACGTAATTATCCGCCATTTCCTCTCCCCATTCCACAAGGTCTGCCAGGGTGTATCTGTCAACAACGGATGTAATGGCCTGATCCAGTTCCTTCCAGAGCCGGAGCGTGACACAGGTTGATGCTCTCTCGCATTCATTCTCTCTGTCCATCAGGCACTCGACCGGCACAAGACTGCCTTCCGTTACCCGGAGAATATCTCCTACCTTATATTCTGAAGGCTTCTTCGCGAGATGATAGCCGCCCTGCGGACCGCGGATACTTCTCAGGTATCCCGCCCTTACGAGAAGCGTCACAATCTGCTCCAGATATTTCAGAGAAATACCCTGTCTTGCCGATATATCTCTGATCCTGACCGGATCGCCGTTGTCATTCTGCGCAATGTCAAGCATCATACGCAGGGCATATCTGCCTTTCGTTGAAATCTTCATATTTCTCAGCCTCTGTCGCCGGCAGCCGTCCGGTCCTCTTTCTCCGGATCATCATCCGGAGTCTGTCTTCAGTTCTCAAAAAGCGCTGTGGAATAATATCTGTCTCCGCTGTCCGGCAGCAGTGCAACAACCGTCTTGCCCTCTGCCTCAGGTCTCTGTGCTACCTGAAGTGCCGCATACAGTGCCGCGCCGGAGGAAATGCCCACCAGTACGCCTTCAAGATGTGCCAGTTCCTTCGCGGTCTCAAACGGCTTCTCATTATCTACCGTGATCACTTCATCATAAATCTTCTGATCCAGAACCTTCGGTACAAATCCGGCACCGATACCCTGAATCTTGTGCGGACCGCCGTGACCTGCGGAAAGTACGGGAGAGGTCTCAGGCTCAATCGCAATCACCTTAACAGAAGACTTCTTCTCCTTCAGATATTTTCCGGTGCCGGTGAGGGTTCCGCCTGTGCCGACGCCGGCCAGGAAATAATCAACCGCGCCGTCCGTGTCTTCCCAGATCTCCGGTCCTGTCGTCTCATAATGAGCCTTCGGGTTGGCAGGGTTGTCGAACTGTCCGGCAATGACAGAGCCCGGTGTCGCAGCAGCGATTTCATTTGCCTTTGCGATGGCGCCCGTCATGCCTTTGCTGCCGTCCGTCAGTACGATTTCAGCGCCATAGGCCTTCAGGATGTTGCGGCGCTCCACGCTCATGGTCTCAGGCATGGTAAGAATCAGCTTATAACCTCTGGCTGCCGCCACAAAAGCAAGGCCGATGCCGGTATTGCCGGAGGTCGGCTCGATAATGGTTGCACCGGGTTTAAGCTTCCCGGACTTTTCCATATCCTCGACCATGGCCTTTGCGATTCTGTCCTTGACAGATCCCGCCGGGTTAAAGTACTCCAGCTTTACAAGCAGCTTTGACTTCAGCTGATACTTCTGCTCGAATTTCACCAGCTCAACAAGCGGTGTATGTCCGACAAGTTCCGTTGCGCTCTTATAAACCTTTCCCATAGCTGATTCTCCTTTACTGTTTACATTGAATGCATCTGAGGATTTATTTCCTACATTTCTTTGTTTTCATAGCTGTTAAATAGGATTATAGGAAATAAAGAGTCCTTTGTCAAGACAGTTTTTACAAAAAATAAGCCCGGCAGTCACTCACTGCCGGGCATTGTTCTCTCCGCTGTCATCAGGCACCTGATCGCCTGTCAGACGAAGAATATCTTCTGCTTCATCTTCGGTGATATTCATGAAATCCGCAGCCTCATCCAGATAAACCCTGCGGCCGTATTCCTCCTTCAGGATTTCCACACCGTCCCGGAAATCCGACGCTTTTTTCACCAGTTTTTCGTCTCTGGCGTGAACCTCTTCCTGCGACGCCAGCATCGTCTGAACGCCCTCGCGGATTTTTGTCATCAGACTGCGCTTCGTCGCCTCTCTGTCGGCTGCCTCATCCGCATCCAGCTCATCAGCGGCCAGCACCAGCTGCAGGCTGCCTTCCTGTATGATATCCTGCAGAAGGACGCCCGGACGATACATCTCCTTCACCAGTTCCAGGACATCGGGAAGCAGAATCTCCGCGATGCGCCGCTTCGCTGCCGGCGCCCCGCTGCCCCCGAGCTGTCCGGCAAGCGCAGCCCATTCGCCCGGCTGTTCCGGCCTGATGCCGCCGAGGTCTGAAAGATAGTGCTCCAGCCAGCGCTGTTCCTCATCAGACCAGCGCTGTACCTGCTGTGCCGCCTCTGCCGCCTCTGCCGGTTTCTGCTTCCGGATATAGCCGTCAACGACGATACCTCTCGAGAGAAGAAAATCACATACGAGGTCAAGCTGTTCCTCCGAAAAGCCCTTCCCGCTGAAAAATCCTGTCACCTCATCGCGTGTGATCCTGCCGCCCTTCTCCGATGCCTTCCGGCTGAGTTCCTTCAGCAGTTCGTTCAGTTCTTCCTTTGTCATACCGCTGCTCCTGTTTACATTCTCTGTCAGATACCACGGCATGATCCCAAGATGATCCGCATCACGGCATGGTCTTCCTTCTCCTGCCCCGGGTACGCTGCTATCGTTACACCGCCATCATGACACCATCGCGATTACATGGCCATCACGGCATCATAATCACTGCGGTCTTTAATATCATGCATTGCCTCGCGGGCGTAGTCCGGTCTGATCTGCAGCCATGTCTTTGACTGACTGGTATCTGTAAAATAAAAGGTGAATCCCTGATTCTTCAGGTACGTAAATTTCTCGTTTGAATCCGAATAGCCGCTCCAGCTTCCTATGTCGCCGCCGCCCGGCAGAAGGATCATGTCCGTTGTTCCGACCAGATCGGAGCACCGGCTCATCCAGCTGTCGATATCCGCTTTGACGATCTCATAACTGCTCGCATAGCTGATCGACCGGTAGCTGTTGCACGCGAACTGCCATCCCTCACTCCTGAGCGTACTGATCAGACTGCTCAGGGTAGCACGGTTGTCCGCAATTTCCGAGTCGTGCCGTTTCTGTGCCTCGAGGATGACACCGGACTGTGCTGCCGTGCCGGATCCGGCGGAGGCGGATGTCACAGATGCCGAAGAGGCTGAAACAGATTCCGTCTCTTCGTAGGTATATGCCGCCGTGTTATCCGTGCTGTCCGTGCCTTCTGACGCCGTACTGTCCGTGCCTCCTGACGCCGTACTGTCCGCGCCTCCTGACGCCGTACTGTCCGTGCCTCCTGACGCCGTACTGTCTTCACCGGACGCTTCGCCGCCGGCAGCGTCAGTGCTGTTTTTATCACCATCTGCGTTTCCGGATCCGCTGCCGGCGCTGTCTGCATCGCCGGAGGCCTCTCCTGATTCACTGCTGTCGCCGGACCCTTCATTTTCCTTATCCGCAGCGGTAACCTCCGAAATGGTACTGTCGCTGAGCGCGCCGATGATTTTGTCATCCTGATTGATCGCATAGCCGAAGATACCGTTCGATCCCGTGATACCGATAATGCCTCTCGCACCGTTGCACGAAAAATCCGGATGTGCCGTGATAAAAGCATCGACGCAGGTGATGACATCGGCCGCGCCCTGCCCTGTGGTTCCGTCTTTATTTGTCCATGTATTCGTCACCGAGCCGTCCGAGGCCAGCGTCAGCTTGTCCGCCGACCCGTCATAGCCTGCCGTATAACTGACATTCTGTTCCGAGATGATCAGCGGTTTCTTTCCTTTCGGAACAGAGACCGCGCCCTCCGTCATACCGCTGTCATCTTTTGATATCAGCGAATACGGATTCACGAGCACATAATCCTGAGCATACAGATCCTCGAGAATCGCATTGAATTCCGAAACAGTCAGCGATTTCTCCTCGGTCACCGTGCCGGCAGCCGCATCAGCGACGCCGTCGCCGTCCGTATCAACCGTGAGATCAGCCGCTCCGTCACCGTCCGCGTCAACAAAATCATCCTCGTCATCCGGGATGCCGTCGCCGTCCGAATCCTGAGCGGTACCGGCAGCTGTATCATCCGCCACACCGTCACCGTTCGAATCGATCAGATCGTCATGAACATCGGGAATGCCGTCGTTGTCCACGTCGGTCCCCTCGTCAGCCACGCCATCGCCGTCGGCATCAATCAGATCGTCCTCCGTATCCGGGATACCGTCATGATCCACGTCATTATCGGCATCCAGTTCCAGCACATGAAAACTCAGATGAAGAACATCGGATGCATCATATGACTGCATCGTGCGCGCCGCTTCAGCAGCAGCCTCTGCCTCAGCCTTCTTCTGTGCCTGAGCCGTGGTATATTTATGAATTCCCGCCGCCAGCAGGACAACCGCCACAGCAGCAGCGCCAAAAATCAGAACAAGCTTTGCTCTTCTGATCAGGGCCTGTCTGCGGCGTCTCTTCCTTCTGATTTCTATACTGCGCCGTCTTCTCTGCTCCCGTTCTTCGTCAGAAAGCGGCGGTACTCTTTTTCCTGTATCTCTGCCCGGTGTCATACCGGCATTCGCGCTTCCGGATCTGCGATTCCCGCTGTTCGTACCGGCGTTCGCACTCCCGGACCTGCGATTTCCGCTGTTCATACCGGCGTTCGCGCTCCCGGACCTGCGATTCCCGCTGTTCGTACCGGCGTTCGCGCTCCCGGACCTGCGATTCCCGCTGTCCGTACCGGCGTTCGTACCTCCGGATCTGCGATTCCCGCTGTTCGTACCGGCGTTCGCACCTCCGGATCTGCCCCTTCCGCTGTTCATGCTGTCAGGGCGCGTTTTCAGAAGCGGGGCCTTCAGCTCCGTCGGTGTGTGTCCCGGGTATCTGGTTGTATTTCGGGGCGACGACGTCTTACGATTCTCTTCCGTCTTCGTTACCTGATGCTGTTTTTTCTCGCTGGTGCCGCTCATTGACTCCTCCAACCATACAGGCAGACTATATCTGTGTAATCATAACGCAAAATGAAAGGGAAGGCAATCTCGCAATTGCCATTTGAAATACGGAATGATAAGATAGAGAAAGCGTAAAAAGAAAGGGAGGAAACGTTATGCCCTGGTGGGGAATACTTCTGATTGTTATTGGCATTATTGCCGGAGTGATCATTCTGCTGTATTTTCTCGGAAAGAGAGCAGAAAAGAAACAGGCCGAACAGCAGGAACAGATTGACGCGGCGAAGCAGCAGGTATCCATGCTGATCATAGATAAGAAAATGATGAAGCTGAAGGACGCCGGTTTCCCGGATATGGTTCTGGATCAGACGCCTAAGATGCTTCGCGGCAGGAAATTTCCGATCGTGAAGGCGCGGGTCAACACACCGCGCGGAACCATGGTAAGTTCCTTTATCTGCGACAAGCCGGTCTTTGAAGTGATCCCGGTCAAAAAGGAAGTCAAGGCAACCATCAGCGGACTGTACATCACCGATGTACGTGCGATCCGCGGCAAGCTTGACGCACCGAAAAAGAAGAAATCCAGAATGGAAAAGCTTCTGGAAAAAGGAAGAGGCGAGGCCTGAAGGCCCGCCTCTTCTTTTGTGTATCAGACGTTTTTCTCTCCGCCGGCCTTCTTCTCAGCCTTGTCCGGATGATCAAAAATCTCGTCCATGGTGTGCCAGCCGAGCACGGCGCACTTCACCCTTGCGGGCATATGTGAGATATCCTGCAGAACGCCCGCTTCTTCAAGTTCATCGCGCTCTTCATCCGTGATCGTTCCCTTGATCATGCGGAGGAAAATATCAGACAGATGCCGTGCCTCTTCAACGCTTTTCCCGATGACCAGATCGAGCATCATGTCGGCAGAAGCCTGTGAAATGGCGCAGCCGTCGCCGACGAATCCGCCGTCCACCACTTTGCCGTCCTCTACTCTGAGCTGAAGCGTGATATCATCACCGCAGCTCGGATTGATGCCTTCCAGTTCATAATTGGCGCCTTCAATCGCACACTTGTGTCCCGGATGAAGGTTGTGATCCGTCACGATTTCATTATAAAAGGTATTTGAATGTTCCATTTCAGACAGTCCTTCCCTGTATCCGATCAGTCTGTGATTCCCATTTCCGGGCGCACCTTCTTCAGTGCGTCGATAAACCGGTCGATATCGTTCTCCGTATTGTAGAAACTGATACTCGCGCGCGTCGTGGAAAGCGCACCGAGATATTTCAGCAGCGGCTGTGCACAGTGATGGCCGGCGCGGACATCGACATGGAAAGAGTCGAGAATCGTGGCCACATCATGCGGATGCACGCCGTCCACCAGGAAGGTGATGATGCCGTGGTGATCCTGCCATCTGTCCGATCCCAGAATATGGATATACGGAAGCTTCTGCATCTCTGTCATGCAGTACTGCGTCAGATGCTTCTCTCTTCTGGTGATCGTGTCCCATCCGATGCGGTTCATGTAATCGATCGCCGCATGAAGACCGACGGCTCCGCCCGCATTCACGGTGCCGGCCTCAAACTTGTGCGGTAGTTCATTCCAGGTGGCACTGTCGCGTGTCACATATTCAATCATCTCGCCGCCGAACAGGAACGGACTCATCTCTTCCAGGATTTCCTTCTTTCCGTACAGCACACCGATGCCCATCGGAGCATACATCTTGTGTCCGGAAAAAGCCAGAAAATCGACGTCCAGATCTCTGACATCCACCCTGATGTGCGGAACGCTCTGTGCGCCGTCGCATACAAAAACCGCACCGTTTCTGTGGGCCGCAGCCGCAAATTTCTTAACAGGGTTCTCGATGCCCAGCACATTGGAAATCTGCGTCATGCAGACAAGCTTTGTCTTCGGTGTCAGTGCGGCCTCAAAGGCCTCCTCTGAGATGACGCCGCTTCTGTCACATTCCACATATTTCAGCACGGCACCCGTCCTCTTTGCCGCCTGCTGCCAGGGAACGAGATTGGAATGGTGCTCCATAATGGTCACCAGAATCTCGTCTCCGGGTCCGATGTGATCCAGCGTCCAGGCCCAGGCGATCAGGTTCAGACTCTCTGTCGCATTTCTTGTAAAAATAATCTCTTCGGTGCTTCCTGCATTGATAAAAGCCCTGACGGCTTCTCTGGCGTTCTCATATGCCTCTGTCGCATCAACACTCAGTCTGTACAGACCGCGCAGCGGATTGGCGTTTTCCGCCTGATAATAATGGTCCACCGCTTCGATGACGCACTGAGGCTTCTGTACCGTAGCCGAATTGTCAAGATAGGACTCTTCATCGGTCAGGACAGGAAATTCCTTCCTGATCTTTGCACCTTCCTGCTGAAACTGTGTATTCATCATGTCTACCTCTATGGTCAGCTGTATCAGGCCGCTGCACGGCCGGCAGCCTTTTTATTCTTCACTGCCGGCGCCGATGTACTGCTCCACTTCGCTCCTGGTCTCCTCATCCGGGATCAGGGCTGCCGCTGCCGCAATGCGCGCCGCCGCCATCATTTCATAAATTTCCTCACGGTCAAGTCCGCGGGATTCCAGATAGAACATCAGGGACTCATCCAGTCTGCCGATCGTCGCGCCGTGATTGCCCTCGACATCCTCCTCAGTGCAGAGGATCAGCGGGATCGTCTGGTTCCGGACACCCTCGTCCATGAGAAGCACATCCTCCTTCTCATTGCCGACGGCACCCTTCGCGCCCTTCTTCAGATCGATGGTCGCGCGGAGGATTTTTGAAGAAGTATCGCGGAGCACACCGGTCACACTGATCTCGCACTCCGACTTCTTCCCGGTGTGGTTGGCGAAATAATTCATGTCCAGATGCTCGCTGTCCTTCAGACGATACGCAATATCCGTCTTCAGGCTGCTCTTATAGCCCGCGAGGTCGATCTGATATCCCTGGCAGACCTTTCCGCCGTCGAGATTCAGCTGGACAACCTCGGTTCTGGCGCTGTCGCTCTCATGACCGCCGATGTCGTTCACCAGCGTGAAGCCGCTGCCGGTCCGTGTGATCTGAACCAGCTTCAGCACGGCATTTTCCCCGAGCCGGAACAGGGTTCTCACGCCCGCCTCTCCGGACGCCTCCGGATCCGAAGTGAAATCCATGATCACCGTCAGCTCCGAATCTCTGCCGAGATCAAAGGCAAAGCTGTTCAGGGTTTTACGGCCGGATTCAAACGGGATCCGGATCTTCAGTGCCGCACCCGGCTTTGCCCCGGCCGCTGTGGTAAAAATCCTCGTCCTGATTCCGTTTTCCTCAAAAAGCTGTGAAAAATGCTTTCCCGCACCCGTAGGCTGCTCTGCGAAATCCCGGTACTCTTCTTTTGCTTCTATCTTTTCCCGGCTCTCACTGACGCCCGAGGGGATCTTCACCTCCGCGGCCGCCTCACCGTCCGTTCCGCTGTAAGGAACAGCCGTTTCATTCATGTTCAGCCAGTACCAGGTAATGGCCGGCAGCCGGTTGAGTCTGATCTGTTCTGTTTCGCTCATGTTCTGCCTCCTTACCCGTTTGCTCCCTTCATCTCGAGGCGGATCAGATTGTTCATCTCCACCGCATACTCCAGAGGAAGTTCCTTTCCTACGTTATCCGCAAATCCGCTGACGATCAGCGCCCTCGCGTCTTCTTCCGACAGGCCTCTGCTCATCAGGTAGAACACCGCATCATCACTGATCCGGCCGATTTTTGCCTCATGTCCCACATCGGCATCGGCTGTCCTGATGTCCATGGCCGGAATCGTATCCGATCTGGATATATCATCCAGCATCAGAGACTGGCAGGACACGGAGGACTTGCTGTTCTTCGCCTGCTTATTGATCACGACGGAGCTCCTGAAGGTACTGATGCCGCCGTCCTTGGAAATGGAACGGGTGCTGACGTACGAGGAGGTATCCGGTGCGCTGTGCACCATCTTGCAGCCGGTATCCAGATTCTGGCCGTGGCCGGCGAAGGTCACGCCCGTGAATTCCGCTCTTGCCCCTCTGCCCTTCAGAATGCTCATCGGATAAAGATAGGACACATGTGAGCCGAAGGAGCCGGAGATCCACTCGATTTTTCCGCCCTCGTCAACGACTGCACGCTTGGTGTTCAGGTTGTACATATTCTTTGACCAGTTCTCGATGGTGGAGTAACGGAGGGTCGCATTCTTCCCCACGTACAGTTCCACACAGCCCGCGTGCAGATTCGCCACGTTGTATTTCGGCGCCGAGCATCCCTCGATGAAATGAAGGTACGCTCCCTCATCCACGATGATCAGCGTGTGCTCGAACTGGCCGGCGCCCTTCGCATTCAGACGGAAATACGACTGAAGCGGGAAGTCCAGGTGTACCCCCTTCGGAACGTACACGAAGGAGCCTCCGGACCACACGGCACCGTGAAGCGCCGCGAATTTATGATCGGTGGGCGGCACGAGCTTCATGAAATGGCTCCGGATCATGTCCGCATAGGGACCGCGGAGCGCGCTCTCAATATCCGTGTAGACGACGCCCTGTTCCGCTGCCTCATCCTTGACATTGTGATATACCAGCTCGGAGTCGTACTGCGCACCGACGCCGGCGAGCGATTTGCGCTCTGCCTGCGGAATGCCGAGACGCTCAAAAGTATCCTTGATGTCCTCAGGCACATCATTCCAGTCCTTTACCATGCGCTTCGCGTTCGGGCGGACGTAGGTAACAATATTGTCCATATCCAGACCGTCGATCGAAGGTCCCCAGTCCGGCACCTTCAGGCGGTTATATTCCTCCAGCGAATGGAGACGGAAATCGCGCATCCATTCGGGATCATTCTTCTCTTTTGAAATCTCAAGAACAATTTCCGGTGTCAGTCCTTCTTCTGTTCTGTACGCGTCGTCCTCTTTCTTGACGAAGTCATACATGCTCCGGTCTATGTCCTTTACGATCGGTTTATCTTTTCCCATATCTGTTCTCTTTCCTGATATGCTCTCTGCTGCCTGTTCAGTCCTCTGCCTTTGCGAACCGCTCGAATCCCTTTTCATTGATCTCATCAACCAGGGAAGCGTCGCCGTTCTCGACAATCTGTCCGTCGACGAGCACATGGGTGTAATCGACATTCAGAGACTCAAGAATTCTCGTGCTGTGCGTGATGATGATCAGCGCGCCGTCCTCATTCTTCTGGTACTCCTCAACGCCCCGGGATACGGTGCGGACCGCATCCACATCGAGGCCGGAATCCGTCTCATCGAGGATCGCCAGCTTCGGCTGAAGCATCAGAAGCTGCAGAATCTCGGCTTTCTTCTTCTCGCCTCCGGAAAATCCCACATTCAGATCACGCTCCGCGTAGGCGTGATCCATATCGAGAATATCCATCGCCATTTCTACTTTCTTTCTGAAATCAAACAGACGGATACGCTTTCCCGTCTTCTGTTCCAGCGCTGTACGGATGAAGTTGGACAGCGAAATGCCCGGAACCTCCAGCGGATTCTGGAAGGACATGAAAATGCCGTCCTTTGCCCGCTCGTTGACGGACTCCTCCAGAATGCTCTTTCCCTCGAAGATAATATCTCCGCTCCTGATGATATAGTTCGGATTGCCCATCAGCGCATTGCCCAGTGTGGACTTTCCTGCGCCGTTCGGTCCCATCAGCACATGTGTCTCGCCGCGGTTCACGGTAAGGCTGATGTTCTTCAGAATGTCTTTGTCCTCTACACTTACAGACAGATCTTTGATCTGTAATAATGGTTCAGCCATAATTTCCTCCGAAAAATAATTCCTACCATTTTACTTTGCTTTTTTCAGCGGCTTCAATTATAATACGCGGCATTCGCATTTGCAAGGCGTTTTTATCGACAGCCGCCTGATTGTGTTACAGTTCACTCTTTGCCAGCCACTGTCACACATGGAGACTTCCAGCCTCTTTATTCTGACATGCCGGCAAAATCGAACAGCGAGATCTGGTTTGTCTCAGGCAGTCCCTCGCAGATGCCGAGCTGTTTCAGCTTATCGGTAACGGACTTGCCGACTCTGGCGCGGTTGCGGAGATCCTCCATGGAGAGGAATCTGCCGTCTCTGGCCGCGAGCGCTATGCTGTCGGCCGCCACGGCGCCGAGTCCCTCGATGGCATCCAGCGACGGCATGATTCTGCCGTCGATGATCTGGAAACGGTGCGCCTGCGCCCTGTACAGATCAATCGGCATGAAGTCATAGCCTCTCGCATACATTTCCTCCACGAGGCACATGTCACCGTACTGATCCTGCTCCATATTGGAGAGACTGTCCTTCCGCGCGTTGAAATCATCCATGACCGCTTCCAGGTGCTGCCGGCCCCGGCACATCTTCTCATAGGAAAATGCCTTGGCGCGGATGGAGAAATAGGCGGCGTAATAAGCGAGCGGCTCATACACCTTGTACCATCCCACGCGGTACGCCATCATGACATACGCCACCGCATGCCCTTTCGGGAACATGTACTTGATTTTTTCACAGGAGCCCATGTACCACTCGGGCACGCCGTGATCCCGCATGTCCTGCTTCCACTGAGGCCATTCCTTTACCTTGCCCTTGGCGACCTTGCCCTTGCGGACGCGCTCCATGATGGTGAAGCTCTCCTCCTTGTCCATGCCCTGGTTGATCAGGTAGACCATGATATCATCGCGGCAGCAGATGGCCGTGCCCAGCGTACAGGTGCCGGTTTTGATCAGCGTCTCGGCGTTGCCCGTGTACACATCGGTGCCGTGTGACAGACCGGAGATGCGGCAGAGGTCGGTGAAGTTCTGCGGTTTCGTATCCAGAAGCATCTGCATGGCAAAACGCGTGCCGAACTCGGGAATGCCGAGCGTGCCGAGCTTCACACCGTGAACCTGTTCCGGCGTAATGCCGAGCGCCGACAGGTTCTGAAAAAGGCTCATGACCTTCGGCTCATCGAGAGGAACCTCTGTTGCCTTTTTTCCGGTCAGGTCCTCCAGCATCTTGATCATGGTCGGATCATCGTGTCCCAGAATATCAAGTTTCAGAAGGTTCGTATCGATCGAGTGATAATCAAAGTGTGTGCTGATGATGTCCGAATCCGGATCGTCGGCGGGATGCTGCACCGGAGTGAACAGATTGATATCCATCCCCTGGGGCAGAACAATGATGCCTCCCGGATGCTGACCCGTCGTCCGGCGGATGCCCGTGCAGCCCTGCACGATTCTGTCAATCTCACAGCTTCTCTTTGTCATCCCGTGATCTTCAAAATAATTCTTCACGAAGCCGTATGCCGTCTTGTCGGCGAGTGTGCCGATGGTTCCTGCCTTGAAGGTCTGCCCGTCGCCGAAGATCACGGCCGTGTAGGCGTGTGCCTTCGTCTGGTATTCGCCGGAGAAGTTCAGGTCGATATCCGGCTCCTTGTTGCCCGCAAAGCCGAGGAAGGTCTCAAACGGGATATTGAAGCCGAGTTTCTGCATCGGCCTGCCGCAGACAGGGCATTTCTTATCCGGCATATCGCACCCGGAATAGCCCATTTTGCGGTATTTCGCCACATCGGGCGTATCAAACTCGCAGTGGTAGTCATGACTGCACAGATAATGCGGCGGCAGCGGATTCACCTCGGTGATCTGCGCCATTGTCGCGACAAAGGAGCTGCCTACCGAGCCTCTGGAGCCCACGAGATACCCGTCCTCGTTGCACTTCCACACGAGCTTCTGCGCGATGATGTACATCACGGCATAGCCGTTGGAGATAATGGACGTCAGCTCTCTTTCGAGCCGCTCCGACACCACTTCAGGCAGATCCGGTCCGTAAATCTCGTGCGCCCGGCGGTAGCAGATCGTCCGAAGCATCTCGTCGGAATGAGGAATGACAGGCGGACACTTCTTCGGATAGATCGGGGACATCCTCTCCACCTGATCTGCGATCTTTGAAGGATTTTCAATCACGACCTCACTGGCCTTGTCCTCGCCGAGATATGAGAACTCGCCGAGCATCTCCTCCGTTGTTCTTAAGTACAGCGGCGCCTGCTGGTCCGCATCGTCAAACTTCTTGCCCGCCATGATGATCCTGCGGTAGATCTCGTCCTCTGGATCAATGAAATGAACGTCGCAGGTCGCCACGACCGGCTTCTCGAACTGCTCGCCGAGCCGGACAATCTTACGGTTCATCTCCTTCAGATCCTCCTCGGAACTGACGGCGGGATTTTTTTCATCCTGAATAAGGAACGCATTGTTCCCGAGAGGCTGGATCTCCAGATAGTCGTAAAAATCAACGATCCGGGCGATTTTTTCCTCGGGCTCCCCGCGGAGAAGGGCCTGATACAGCTCGCCGGCCACGCAGGCACTGCCGAGGATCAGCCCCTCCCGGTGCGCCTGGATGAAGCTCTTCGGAAGCTTCGGGATGCCGCGGCTCACATACTTCAGGTGGGATTCCGACACACAGCGGTACAGGTTGACACGGCCCGCCTCGTTCTTCGCCAGAATGATCGCATGGTACGAGGGTGCCTTTCTGATCCAGTTTCTGTCGACGCACGCCTCATGATTGAGTGTATCCAGGTCCGTGATGCCTTTTTCCTTCAGCATGGCCACAAACCGGACAAAAATCAGCGCCGTGCACTCCGCATCGTCTACCGCCCTGTGATGATGGCCGAGCGGCACGCCCGCCGCCTTCGCGACGGTATCCAGACGGAAACGGGACAGCTGCGGAAGAAGGAGCTGTGCCATGCCGATGGTATCCACATAGGTAAATTTCCAGTCGATGCCGAGTCTGCGGCATTCCGCCCTGATAAAGCCCGTATCGAAATCGGCGTTGTGCGCCACAAGGTTCGCGTCACCGCAGAACGCACGGAATTTCGGAAGAATCTCCTCGATCGGCGGCGCGTCCGCAACCATTTCATCGGTGATGCTCGTCAGTTCCGTGATACGGAACGGAATCGGCTCCCCCGGATTGACAAATTCGGAAAAGCGGGAGACGATCTCTCCCTTTTCCACGCGGACCGCTCCGATCTCAATGATCCTGCAGGTGACATTGGAAAGTCCCGTCGTCTCAATATCAAATACCACGTAGCTGTCGTCGAGGCTCTGTCCTCTGCTGTCTACAGCAACGCCTTTCAGATCATCCACGATATAGGCTTCCATGCCGTAAATGACCTTGAACGGATCATGCTGCTTTCTGATCTCATCCTTTGTCGCGTCCGGATGTTCCGATCTGTATCTGTCCTGCCATGCGGCGTCAATGTCCTCGATCGCGTGATTTGCTTCAGGGAACGCCTGCACCACGCCGTGATCCGTGATGGCCAGCGCCTTCCATCCCCACGAATGCGCACGTCTGACAAGGGTTGCCGCATCCGTGATGCCGTCCATATCGCTCATCTTCGTGTGGCAGTGCAGCTCCACCCGCTTCACTTCCGAGTTGTCATACCGCTTCTCCCGGAAATCCATCGCTTTGCGGATGCCATACACCTTGGACACCGTAAGCTCATGTTCCCAGTCATCCAGCATCACCCGGCCGTGAAGCCGGATAAATGAACCCCTGCCGAGCACTTTTTCCATCTCGGCTTTGTGCTCTCCGGGTGTGAAAATCTTCGCTTTGATGGTGTCGGTGAAATCGGTGACGGCAAAAATAAACAGCGCCTTCCCGCTCTTTGTGTCTTTCTCGTCAACGGCGCAGATCTGACCGCGGATGATGCAGTCTCCCGTTGTCTCATCGATGGACTCGATCGGAATACTGTCGCCCTCAAAATCCGTGCCGTACAGCAGGTCCGGATCGCTGCCTGCCTTGATTCCGCCGTTAAACGGATCAAAGCTGCCGCGTCCGCGTTTTCTTCCGTTCCGCCAGGCGCTCTTTCCTCCGCGGCCGAAGGCGGCGCCGGCATGTTCGCCCGACCGGCCGTTTCCGTATCCGGAGGAACTGCCGCCGTACCCGGGCGTACCGGCAGAGGAAGCGGCTGCGGAACCCGAAGTCTCTGTCGCAGTTTCTCCGTCCCCGTGCGCGCCCGACAGTGCGGTCTGCCCCAGTTTCGAATTCTCGTAGATTCTTCTGGCCGCCTCCCTCATCTGCCGTTCGCCGCGCTCGATATGCTTCGCCGCCGGCGCCTTATAATATCCGGTTTCCACTTCGGCTTCCATGCCGCAGCGTACCTTTATGATCTCCTGTACATAGGCGACGAGTTCCCTGCCGCGCTCTTTTCCGAGCATGGTGTCTTCGATCTCTATGCGGATCGTTCTGCTGTCGGGATAGGAAAAATGCGCCGTCCCGAACAGATAGCACAGCAGCATATCCCGGTGCTTCAGTTCAAGCTTCATGCTGGACTGATAGGTTTTTATCACATTTTCCGGCGTATAGGCGGAGGAAAGCCGGAAATGCTCGCGCACGCGGACTTCCAGTCCGCTGCCCGAAAAGAGCTGTGTGCGGATGGATTTTTCCAGTGCGTAAATATACTTCTTCGGAATACAGCAGGGGCTGTCCAGATCGACAACCAGGGTGCCTTCCCTCCTGCGCAGCGCGATATGGCTGACGCGGGCCATGTGAAGATTATCCTCCATCTCTTCGTCCAGTTCGAGATTGGGAAATACTTCTTCTATATTCTTTTCTCCGGATGTATGATCCGCCATAATGCCTCCGATGCTTTTTCAGTCCGCCGGCGCCTTCCGGCAGTCCGCGTCAGTTTTCTCCGTCAGCCGGCCAGCTGTCCAGCTCTTTTTTCAGTGCGTCAAGCAGCTCCGCCTCCGGTACCTTCCGGATGATCTGTCCTCTGCGGATCAGAAGTCCTTCTCCTTTGCCGCCGGCGATGCCGAGATCTGCCTCTCTTGCCTCTCCGGGTCCGTTGACCACGCATCCCATGACCGCGACCCTGATATCCAGCGGATAATCCGCAACCAGATTTTCGACCTGTTCCGCAAGGCCGATCAGGTCGATATCCGTGCGGCCGCAGGTAGGGCAGGAAACCACTTCCACGCCGCCGAATGAGCGAAGTCCCAGTTCCTTCAGAATATAGCGGCCTGTTCTGACCTCCTCGACCGGATCTCCGGTGAGCGAGACACGGATGGTATCTCCTATGCCCTCGTGGAGAATGATGCCGAGACCGATCGCTGATTTAATCGTTCCGCGGCGAAGCGTTCCCGCTTCCGTGATACCGACGTGAAGCGGATGATCCGTTCTGTCCGCGATCAGTTCATGCGCCTTCACACACATCATGACATCCGAAGATTTGATGCTGATCACGAGATTGTCATATCCCATGTCCTCGATGACCGCTGCCTGCCGGAGCGCACTCTCTACCAGTCCCTCCGCCGTCACACCGTCATATTTCTCCAGAAACTCCTTCTCGAGCGATCCGCTGTTGACGCCGACACGGATCGGGATACCCCGCTCCCTTGCGCAGTCCACCACGGCCCGGACGCGTGCAGTGCCGCCGATGTTGCCCGGATTGATGCGAACCTTGTCCGCTCCGTTTTTGATAGCCGCAATGGCAAGTCTGTAATCAAAATGAATATCGGCCACCAGCGGGATCGAGATCTGCTTCTTAATCTCCTTCAGCGCCTTTGCGGCCTCCGGCGTCGGGACCGTACAGCGCACGATCTCGCAGCCTGCCTTTTCCAGCGCATGAATCTGTGCCACTGTCGCCTGCACATCCTCTGTCTTCGTATTCGTCATCGACTGCACAAGGATCGGTTCTCCGCCGCCGATCACTCTGTCGCCTATTCTTACTTTTCTGGTTTTCATCCGTCAGCCCTCCGGCAGTTCCGTGTGATATTTCTTTCTGTAGGTGCAGAACGTATAAATGGCGTCGAAATATGTCTGCTCCTCGCTTTCCTCCGCAAGTTCCCATTCAGGCATATAGTCGAGATTCGGAAACCACACATCGGCTGTGTAGGCAAAATCGACGCGCGTTACGTATACCGTATCACAATAAGGCAGAAGAAGCTCGTAGATTTTTCCGCCTCCTGCGACGTAAATTTTGTCGGAATCCTCTCCTCTCAGACGCCTGAACAGTTCATCCCGGCTGTGTACGACTTCCGCGCCGGGAATAACCAGGTCCGGCATTCCTGAAAGTACAATATTCGTCCTCCCGCGGAGCGGCTCCCCGCCCGGAAGGCTCTCCTGCGTATGATGTCCCAGTACGACGATGCCGCCCTCTGTCTGCTGCTGAAACCGCTTCATGTCGGCCGGAATGCTGATCAGCAGATGGTTCTGATTACCGATGGCCCAGTTTTTATCTGCAAGAACGATTGCCTTCACTTCTGATTCTCCTTTCGTCTGAACGACGGCAGACAAAAGGAGCTGCACGCCGTGCATCCGCCCGGCTGTGTCAGCCCCTTATTCTCTGTCATATCCCTGCTGTCACCTGTGACATTCCTGCTTATTCAGCGCCCCAGGTATTGGTATATTCGCTGCTGATCACCTCAAACATGGTCTTCCCGGGATTCAGCTTCAGTTCCTGGCCATCCTCGGTATAGTAATGCGTCTGGTCATCCTGTGAGCTCTTTGCCCAGGTGATCGGAATGATCTTGCCGTCCGTCGCATAATATCCGGTGCCGTCTGCCACGCCGAACATGCCGAGTTCCAGATGCTCGCCGTCTTCCAGGATCCGCTTTGATACCTGCTGAATAATCACATTCTTAAAGCAGAGCTGCGTGCCGGTTTCCTGATCCATATGAGGTGCGCCGTACTCGGAACGGTAATACAGCCCGTCATCGCTGTGATACTCAAACACCGGATTGTCATAGGAAAATCCGATACGGATCACCTGCGCGTCCTCGCCGTCGCCAAGAGGTGTATCTGCTGTATTAAACTTAAGGTTCGGCTGATAATCCGCGCTGTGTGTCGTGCTGTAACCCATGGATTCCGCCAGGCTTCTCAGCATCGCGCCGTTGACATACGCATTATGCGGTGCCACACGGTCACTGGAGCGGAAAAATGTACCGGATCCGTCCGACATGCCGTTGAGATGCTCCAGACCCTGGTTCTCGATCAGCGACTGTGCCTGCGGGCTCCAGCCCCAGTGCGTATAGATCGCATCGCTGTCATCCGACATATAAATATAATAATGGCGGGCACTGCGGACCGGTCCGATCTTCTCAAAGGCGGACGGATCCTGGAAGACGGCCATCAGTCTCGTGATCGAGCCTTCCACCTCCGCCTCATAAAGCAGATCCGCATTGCTGACATTGGACTGAGGAAGCGCCGCATCCAGATTATTGATCATGATGGCAAACGGACGATAGCTTCCTGTCGTCTGATCAATCGGCTCTCCCGTAAGGTAACTGTACATCTGGCCTTCGCCGAGTCCCGTATCACCGGAAACAGAAACAGCGGAGATGGCTTCCTCTGTCGGTTCCGGCGTCGGTGTATCCGTAGCCGCAGCTGTCGTTTCCGGGGCTTCTGTCGGAGCCTTCTTTACGGAAACAGAAGCTGTGTCCTGTGTACTGCCGCAGCCGGCAAGCATTCCGCCCGCCAGTGCCGCACAGGCAAGCAGACTGATCAGTTTATTCTTCATTCATTCTTCCTTCTTTCTTCCGGCCTTTCGTCCGGAGTTAATGAACGGCGGTCTGTCAGCAGACCGCCGCTTAAGGACTTCCTTATTCAGGCATCCTTTTCAAGCTGGGATGTGCAGTGCGGGCACCGCGTTGCATCGACCGGGATCTCGCTCCTGCAGTACGGACAGATCTTCGTTGTCGGAGCCGCAGGCTCTTCTTTTACGCCCTTCTTCTCCTCGGCCACTTCGTGAAGATCATTGATGGCCTTCACAATGATAAAGATGACGAGTGCAATCAGAAGAAAATCGATCACCGCCGCGATGAAATTTCCCAGACCGAGAACCGGCGCATCCTTGCCGGAACCCATGGTGATATTCCACTGCTGGAAGCTGATGCCTCCGATCAGAAGTGAAATCAGCGGCATGACAACATCATTGACAAGTGAATTCACGATTGCCGTGAACGCGCTGCCGATGATCATGCCGACAGCCAGGTCCATCACGTTGCCGCGAGAGATAAATTCTCTGAATTCAGCCATAAAGCCTTTTTTCTTTTTATCACCGTCCGCCATATGATCCTCCTCTTCCCCCTTCATTCCGGGACTTCTTATTCTGTTTTCCCTTCTGCACAGGAAACAGAAATATTATAGTTGTTTCCGTCCTTCAAATCAAGGTAAACGGAGTTCCTCCCCGCCGAACACGATCTTCGGCGCGCCTTTATGTTCCACATAGTCCTTCGTGATAATCACTTCCGTGATGTTCGGATCCTTCGGTGTCTCATACATGATATCCAGCATGAGATCCTCAATAATCGCACGGAGGGCTCTGGCACCGGTATCCTTTTTCAGCGCCTTCGCCGCAATGGCGTGAAGCGCATCGTCCTCGAAGCTCAGCTTCACGTGATCCATGGCCAGAAGCTTCTGATACTGTCTGATGATCGCGTTCTTCGGCTCCTTCAGGATTTTTACCAGCATGTCCTCATCCAGGGCATCCAGCGCGAACACGACCGGAAGCCTGCCGAGAAACTCAGGGATCATGCCGAATTCTCTGAGATCCTCGTTGGTTACCTTCTGCAGAATGTTTCTGTCATCCTTATACTCGTCCTTCAGCTGCGCCTGGAAGCCCATCGAGCTTGTCTTCGAGAGGCGTTCTCTGATGATATCCTCAAGGTCCGGAAAGGCTCCGGCACAGATAAACAGAATATTGGTTGTATCCACCGTCTGCAGAGGCACCATGGCATTCTTGCTTGTCGCGCCCACCGGCACTTCCACACGGCTTCCCTCCAGCAGTTTCAGCAGCCCCTGCTGCACCGCCTCGCCGCTGACGTCTCTCTGGTTCGTGTTCTTCTTTTTGTTGATCTTATCAATCTCATCGATAAAAATAATGCCTGTCTCGCAGCGTGCCACATCGTTATCGGATGCCGCCAGCAGCTTGGAAACCACGCTCTCGATATCGTCACCGATGTAACCTGCCTCCGTGAGACTTGTCGCATCCGTCATCGCCAGCGGCACGTCGAGGAGTCTCGCCAGTGTCTGGACGAGATAGCTCTTGCCGGAACCGGTCGGTCCGATCATCAGCATGTTGGACTTCTGGATCTCCACCCCGTCACTCTGATCCGGGCCGGCCAGAATTCTCTTATAATGATTGTACACACCGACAGAAATGACCTTCTTGGCATGTTCCTGTCCGATGACATATTCATCAAGCTTCTGTTTGATGATATGCGGCGCGGGAATATCCTTCAGCGTCAGTTTCTTTTTCTCCGGCTTATCCTTTTTCTTTCCGTCTTCTCTCTGCTCCTGTGTTCCGTGAAAATCCACCGGCGTAAAACCGTACAGATTGAAGCCTCCCGGCGTGCTGCCGAGATTCTGAAGGATATCGCTGATATTTGTATTCCGGACGGTATCCAGTCCCTTCTGCATGCAGTCCTCGCAGATCAGCATGTTTCTTCCGAGATAGGGAATCTCCATCAGCTTTCCCGCCACACTTTCAGGCCTGTGGCACAGAGAGCAGTAACGCTCCCGATGCTCCTTCTGATCCCCTTCAGCCGCGGAAGAATCTGCGGCGGAACCGTCCGCCTTTTTTTCAGTTTCACTGTTATTTTCTGTCGTCAGGTCATCTTCCATCACATTTTCCTCCGCTGCCTTTCCGGTTAACGCTTCAGTTTATCAATCTCACTTCTGGTTGTGAGCGTTACTGTTGTTTTCTGTTCTTCGTATCTGCCGCTTACCGCTCTGCTGTACGTGACTTCAACCTGTTCTCCGGCCGAATAATAATCCAGCCGCTCCGACATGGCATCATAGGTCATGATATTCATGCCGTCCAGCGCCGTGATGACATCGCCCTGTCTCAGTCCCGCTTTTTCCGCAGGTCCGCCGGGGATGACCGACGTCACGCACACACCTTCCGGCATCTGATAAAATTTTGCATATTCCGAAGTTACATCGGCAAATGAAGCGCCCAGATAGCCCCGGTTTTCCTCATCGACCAGTGTTCTTGTCTTCTGGTTCATGAGATCGTTCAGAATCGGCTGTGCCTTCTCCATGGGAATGGCATATCCCACGTTATCTACCGAAGCACCTGTACTGGTTGAACCGCTCTTTGCCTCATTGATACCGATCAGTTCGCCTCTGAGATTCAGAAGCGCTCCGCCGGAATTGCCCGAGTTGATGGCGGCATCCGTCTGAATGAGATTCGAAGAGGTGAACGTATTCGTTCCGTCTGACAGCGTCAGCGAGCGGTTGAGTGCGCTGATATAGCCGCTCGTCACGGACTGCCCGTATCCCAGGGCATTGCCGATCGCGACCACCTGCTGTCCCAGAACCAGATCGTCTGAGTTTCCGATGGCAATGATGCTGATCTGGTCTTTCGTCGAATCCGGGATGTCGTCCAGATTCACGGATACAACGGCCAGATCGTTCGATGCATCCGTTCCCTTTACCGTTGCCGAGATCGCGGATTCATCAATAAAGCCGACCGTCACCTGCTCCGCACCGGAAACCACATGATTGTTCGTGGCAATCAGCAGCTCCGTATCATTTTCTCCGATAATGACACCGGTGCCGGCGCCCTGGACCTTATACTGCTGCGTGCCTCCGAAAAAGCTCTGCATTTCCTCTACGGAAATGGTTCCGATCGTCACAAGAGACGGCATGCAGTTCTTCGCCACCTCAGCGACACTCATGTTTTCACCCGTATCGCTGCTGCCGGCGGACGCCACGGGGCCTTCCGCCTCCGCACTGCTTCCGAAAACAGTATTGTCCGCCGAAGAAGATACCACACTGCTGCTTTCCGGTTTTTCCGCTTCAGCGACAGCACCGACAGGGCGAATCGTATTCGCCAGAGCATACACACCGTACATCACCAGACCGGCCACCGCGCCGAAAACCAGTGCCGTCCCGATCACATTCAGTACTTTTCTGCCTCTGCCCGTACCGCCGCGCTTCTTTCCGCTGTCGCGTCTGTGTCCTCTCTCCGGCCTTCTTGTGTATCCGGTACCATTGCCCATTCCCTGCGGACCGCCGTACTGCCCGTATCCGCTTCCGGAATAACCGTCGCCATACGGCGAGCCTCCGCTGTATCCGTCACTCCTGCCGCTGTTCCGGCTGTCTGTGCTGCGGTTTCCGCCGTCTGTCCCGCTTTCATTCTCCGTGTAATGCCAGTAATTATCTCCGCTGCTGCTGTTCCAGGGGCTGTCCGGGGAGACATCCCGCCCTGTCCCTCTCAGTTTCGGATTGACCCAGTGATATGTCGTTGCGTGATCCTGAGCCGTGTCCTGATGCTGTGCGGTCTGCTGATGCTCTGCGGTCTGCCGACTCTCTGCGGTCTGCTGACTCTCTGCGGTCTGCTGATTCTGCCGGCCGCCCGACACATCATCGTTCCTTTCTTGCTCTTCTCTGCTGCTTTTCTGTTCATCGGCGGAACCGGCTGCCCCACCGTTTTCGTTCCATTCCTTCATCCCGTCATTCTCCGTTGCTTCTGATATGATTTTCTGCTTCTGACGATACTTAATATCTAAGTGTAACGATTATTTGTGATGAAAATGTGAATCAGAAAACCGCCCCGGTTCTCAGGCACTGTGCTCCTCCAGGAAACGGATGTAATCCTCCCTGCAGAGAGGCTTTGAATACATGAATCCCTGAATGTGCTCAATACCGGCGGCCATAACCAGTTCTTTCTGTTCCTCTG
>Ga0256404_1005370_pt1 | contig 22778 bp, 22 predicted proteins | sample RumenRJG_01DNA_FD_185990 | JGI IMG/M metagenome (GOLD analysis project Ga0256404, IMG submission 185990) | Bovine rumen microbial communities from Lethbridge, Alberta, Canada - RJG_01 | ecosystem: Host-associated > Mammals > Digestive system > Stomach > Rumen | place: Canada: Alberta | collected... | reverse complement strand
ACTCGTGTAAAGATACGCAAGGCATTGGCCGTCGTGACGCGGTTCACCCCCTCAACTGTCGTTCCATAGACCTCAGCAAGCTTGGCTGCGACATAGGGAACATAAGCCGGCTCATTGCGTTCCCCGCGATGAGGCACCGGCGTCATATAGGGGGAATCAGTCTCCAGCACAATGCGGGACAGCGGTATCGACGGCAGAACAGAAGGCAACTGGCTGCGCTTGAAAGTACTGATACCTCCGATGCCCAGACAGAAGCGAGGGTACTCAAGCAATTGCAATGCTTTGTCTACGCCTCCGCTAAAGCAATGAAACACACCCGAAAGCCGGTCTTTGGGATAGTCCTTGAGAACCTGCAGCAGGAGATGCTGGGCCGAACGGCAGTGAATCATCAAAGGAAGGTCGTAGGTAGCGGCCCACTCGACTTGCACTCTGAATGCTTCTGTCTGCTCGGCGACACGCGAGTCATCCCAATAGAGGTCAAAACCCACTTCCCCTATTCCGATAAAAGGGTGAGGCGACTTGAGTATCTCCTCCATCCGACTCAGTTGGTCGCGCCAATCATCCGGCAGATCCTCGGGGTGAAGGCCGAGCATCGGATAGAGCGTCCCTGGATACTGGCGCGCGAGTGCAGCGGCCTCTTCGGCTGACGCGATGTCTGTAGCAGGCATGAATACCTGGCTTACGCCTGCCTGACGGGCACGCCGGACGACATCTGCAATATCTTCCTTAAATTCGGGCCCGTAGATATGTGCGTGTGTATCTATCATCTGATACAGTATAGTCTGTTAGAGGACTCTGTGCACGAGGCTGTCGGCAAAATCCTTGATAAGCTGACGGCCTGTATCGTCCATCTTGACAGAAGCCAGCAGTTTGTCTGCCTCGTAGTAGCAACTAAGCATCTCCTGAGCGCAGGCCTCGGGTACGCCCAATGACTTGTATAGCTGGGTGAACCAGTCGATTTTGGCTTGCGGATCGGCGTCATGATCTGTCAGGCGATCGGCTATCTCGAGACGCTGCTCGGCGCTGGAGCGACTCAAGGCACTGATGAGCAGATACGTCTTCTTACCCTCGTGTATGTCACCCCCAATGCTTTTTCCAAAAACCTTAGCATCACCAAAGACATCCAGATAGTCATCCTGCAACTGGAAGGCCCTCCCTATCTGAAGCCCATACTGATAGAGCTTGTCTGCCTGCTCCCGTGTTGCGCCACCGACAAGGGCGCCCATCTCCAGAGCGCAAGCGATGAGCACACCGGTCTTGAGCCGTATCATCTCGAAATACTCATTTAGCGTAACGTCGAGCCGGTGTTCGAAATTCATATCATATTGTTGTCCTTCGCTCACCTGCAGCGTCGTCTCGAGGAAGAGGCGAAACGCGCTCTGCCTTGCCGTCTCCGCAATTCCATCTGCCTGTGACAGCGCCTGATACATACGTCCATAGGCCAGCTCCAGCATCGCATCGCCTGAGAGAATGGCGACATTGGCATCCCAGCGCTTGTGCACTGTGGGCTTGCCGCGACGCACATCAGCATTGTCCATCAAGTCATCATGGAGCAAGGTATAGTTGTGAAAGGTTTCCAGCGCAATAGCAGCTGCCATCGTACGCTCTACATCGCCACCAAAAGCCTGACAGGCCAGGAGCATAAAGACTGGCCTCAGACGCTTGCCTCCGACAGAGAGAGCATAGTTAATCGGCTCATAGAGTTCGGCTGGATTAGCCGGATAATAGACGGCGTCAAGCGCCTTGTTGAATTGCTGAAACAGCTGGTCATGAGTATACAGTGGCATAATGGTAAAGGATTAGTCAGAGTGATTAGCTGTCAAATGGGTCCTGGCTCAACTGGAAGCTGACCGGCAACGTCACCTGAGTACGAATGGGGTGTCCACCCTTCTGCCCGGGAATCCAGCGAGGCATCAGGTGCATCACGCGCAGGACTTCATGATTGAAGGCGGCATCAGAACTATGGATGATATGGGGATTGACAATGCGTCCGTCAGTCTCTACAATGAAAGCGACGGTCACTTCGCCCTCCCTGTGCTGTCGGATACAGGCTTGCGGGTATACCATCGTGGCGTTAAGCCACTTCATATACGAAGCTAAGCCTCCCGGGTAGCGCGGGATGGAGTCTATGATGACGCCCTCGGTACGCTCTTCTTTCTTGGCGAGCGCTAAGTGGGCCTCCTTGCGGAGTGTCTCCATAGAGTCTTTGGAAATGTCGACGATCTTCTTGGGATCGACATTGCCATCTTCTGGATGGAGGATTTCGGCAAGGTTTTCTTTCTCATCAATATCCTTCATATTCTGGAGATCATCCTCCTTGATTAGCTCGGGAGCCTCTTTGCGGGGCGGCCGGCGCATAGGGCGTGCCTCCTTGATACGGATACCCTCAAATCGGGCTATCTTCTTGATACTGTTGTCATCAAACTTAGGCTTGGGCTGCAGGCTGATGATAAAAGCAATGAGCGCAGGTATCAGGCACAAGGCAAAGAGTCCCAGCAGCGCGCCCAGGGCTATCGCATAGCGGCGGCCCGTCGTAGCCCGCAACTTGTAGGCACCATACTCCTTGTTACGATTTTCAAAGAGCAGGTCGCACCATTCTTTGGAATAGAGGTCACTGCCTTTCATCTACCTACCTTAGATAAGAAATAAAAACTGACCGCCGACAAACTAAAATAGGACGTTTCGCGTTATAATAGACGGAAAGATTTGCTTTTCTGACTGCAAAAGTAGCGCAGATAGCGCGAAATAGCGTAACTTTGAAGTCTAATTTTGGTTAAGAATGAACAAAGTAAGATGGATACTGTCACTGGCCCTTCTCTTCGCTCTTGGAGCAAAGGGGCAAGAGAGCTCATCAGTATTCAATTTCCTCAAGATACCCCTCTCCTCCCACATCGCAGCGCTGGGTGGAGAAAATGTGTCTCTTACTCAGGATGATCCTTCGCTCATTTTTTCCAATCCTGCCATTGCCGCGGCGGTCAATGACAACTCCCTCAACCTCGACTATCTCACCTACCTGCATGACACGCAGGTGATGGGAGCTGCTTATGTCAAGGTCTTCAGCGTGCGCCATACAGTCGGCATCACCGGCCGTCTATTCAACTATGGCAGCATGGACCAGACCGATGAGGCGGGCAATATCATCGGCTCCTTTTCCGCCAAGGACATAGCTCTGAGCGGTCTGTACAGCTATACGATGGGTAACGGCTGGGTCGGTGGTGCCGCGTGCCGGTTTATCTACTCCAAGTACGCAGAGTACTCCTCCTTCTCCATAGGCTTCGACGTCGGTCTCCATTATAATAATGAGGCCAAGAACTTCTCCTTCGGTCTCGTCGCCAAAAATATCGGAGCACAACTCTCCTCCTTCTACGAAGGTCAGACAGAGCATCTTCCTTTTGATCTCCAAGCCGGTATCACACAGGGTATTGCCCACGCGCCATTTCGCATTTCCGTCACACTGCGCGATCTCACGCGCTGGAGCAAGCGATACTACTACAATCCTGAAGGCAAGGACAGCTTCGGACGCAAGATATTCAATCATGTCGTCTTCGGCGTAGACTTCCTCCCCACCGACAATACCTATATCGCCCTCGGATACAACTGCCGGCGGGCCAATGAGCTCAAGGCAGCCGGCTCCAGCCACGGCGCAGGCCTGTCCTTCGGCGGAGGATTTCAGGCCCGTAGGCTCAAGGTCGGCGTCTCATATGCCAAGTATCACGTCAGCGTCTCCTCCCTGACCTTCAATGTATCCTACAGTCTATAGCCCCATCTTGCAAGTCTCTAATATATGAATCATTCCTCTTCATTTAAGCCCATCATCATCGCCCTCGACGGCACCTCCTCGACCGGCAAGAGCAGCATTGCCCGACGGCTGGCCGCCCGTCTCGGCTATACCTATATCGATACTGGAGCCATGTACCGCGCCGTCACCCTGCTGGCTATCAGGGGCGGAGCCTTTGCTGCCGACGGATCCATTGACGAGCCCCTACTCGCCCGACTCCTCGACGAGGCCGAGATTTCCTTCCACCTCAACACGGAGACTGACCATTCTGACATCTATCTCAATCAGGAAAACGTGGAACGCGAAATCCGCACCATGGAGGTATCATCCCGAGTAAGCCCCATAGCAGCCATCCCCTTCGTGCGTAAAGCGCTGGTTGCCCAGCAGCAAGCTATGGGAAGACACAAAGCCATCGTCATGGACGGACGCGATATCGGCACCACCGTATTTCCCGACGCCGAGATGAAGGTCTTCATGACCGCCTCGCCCGAGGTGAGAGCCCAGCGCCGCTACGACGAGCTGCAAGCCAAGGGGATGCCTGCCACTTACGAGGAAGTATTGCGCAATGTTCAGGAGCGCGACTACATAGACTCCCACCGCGCCACCTCGCCCCTGCGGCCTGCCGACGATGCCGTGATCCTCGACAACAGCCATATGACCATGGATGAGGAGATGGACTTCCTGCTCGATCTGTACCGCCAGCGCGCCTGTCAGGACGCTTGACCGTCGAAGCAAAGTCAGACTAGGGACGCCCGCCAGGACCTGTCGCATAAGCACTTTCGGGCCTACGAAAAGGACATATCAGGCCAAGTATCACCCACATCCGATCTACGAAGAAATAGAAGCCACCTCATCACCCATACATCGTTTCTATACAGATGAACATTAATATTGAGATAGATAGCCACTCAGGATTTTGCTTCGGCGTCACAACTGCCATCAGCAAGGCCGAGGAAGTTCTCCGTAAGGAGGGCTCCCTCTACTGCCTAGGCGACATCGTGCACAACGACAAGGAGTGCAACCGTCTGCGCGCCTTGGGGCTCAAGATGATAGACCACTCCACCTTCAGACAGCTCCATCACGTCAAAGTCCTCCTACGCGCCCATGGTGAACCGCCCGAGACCTACGATATCGCACGCCGCAATGACATCGAAATCATCGACGCCACCTGCCCTGTAGTTCTCCAGCTGCAAAAGCGCGTCAAGAAGGAATATCAACAGAGCGACGGCAGCCAGATCGTCATCTTCGGCCGGCCGGGCCACGCAGAGGTCCTGGGCCTCGTAGGCCAGACAGAAGGGCATGCCATCGTGCTCGACAAGTTATCAGATGCCGAGCAACTGGACTTCACCCGCTCCATCCGCCTCTTCAGCCAGACCACCAAGCCCCTACAGGAGTTTCGAGACATCGTCACCTACATCCAGAGCCATATCCAGCCCCCGGCCACGCTGCAATACGTTGACACCGTATGCCGGCAAGTCGCCAATCGCATGCCCCATCTGCTCCAGTTTGCCTCGAGCCACGATGTCGTCCTCTTTGTCAGCGGTCTCAAGAGTTCCAATGGCCGCACGCTCTACCGAGCCTGCCAGTCTGTCAATCCGCGGTCCTATATGGTCGAGGGGCCATCTGACCTGGACTTCTCATGGTTTGAAGGTATCCGCACACTAGGCATCTGCGGTGCCACCAGCACCCCCAAGTGGCTGATGGAGGCCTGTCGTGACGCTATACTCAACCACTAGTCGTCTGTCCAAGCCCCTTGCGCCCGTCGCAATAAAGCATACGGAAGCCACATAAACAAAAAAATTACGCACAAGGCCAGTCTTATTCACTGAAATATATTACCTTTGCACTCGCAAAACGCCAATAAGCGTATCAACCACACAAGGAGAGGTGCTCGAGTGGTTGAAGAGGCACGCCTGGAAAGCGTGTAAACCCCTAAAGGGTTTCGTAGGTTCGAATCCTATCCTCTCCGCAAAAGGGTATATCCGATGGGATATGCCTTTTTCTTTTTGTCTTTTGCAAATAGCCGCCATCTCGTATAAACCTGTCGATTTATCATCTTTCATACAAGCACGAGGGATATCCCTGCTCGACTGGAAATCAGTGTAGGCTGGCATATCGGCAGGCAAAGGAGAGAAGCAGTGCTCTTTATCTGCCACATTGCTCGGAAAAACTCAGAAGAGCTTCATCTCTACATCGGCAGACCTCGCCTCAATTTGTGATGATACCTCTATAAATATTAGTTGAAAATCTCAACGCCATACTCCCAAGATGCAGCAGGCAGGAGTCCTGACGATCTCAACCCTGTCTCCGCCACCTTTTATTATATGGCCCAGTCATGATAAGCCTGCGGTATTTTTGACGGCATCCTTTCTAAATACCCCACGCAGGGAAGAGCATAGTTCGTATGCTGTCTTCCTCTTCAGAGATTGCTTAAACAAACGGTCGCCCATTGTTTTTTATATAATAAATCCGAAATACTGGCTCGTATAGGTACCGGCGTTGGCATGACAAGTCGCCTTGTAAGCGCTACAAGGTCGGACTTAGTCCAAACTAGAAGGCGAGTTGCTGCCACCTGATAGCCAGTTAGTTACAAAAAGAGTCAAATCTTATTTGTATTTCATTAGATTTCAACGAGCTACAAAGTCAATTTGAGCATATTTTTATATTTCCGAGTTCAAAGGAGAAGAGGGCATCTCCATTCTATTTTTAATTATAAAAAAAGAAGCCCTTTCCATTCTCTGAAGAAGCCGTCCCCTGTACAATCCAGACTTGACGCCCGCGGAAAGGCTCCCGGAACATTGTTCTCAGGGAAGTGCAGATGATACAGAAATTCTTCTTTTCATAAGTCGTACGCCGCCTGTCATCCTGTGTGGATGACCCCCTTCCTCTTGCTTTCCGCAGATCTGTGCTGCGTTTCCCCTCCAAAGCGATGCGATTGTCTGAGCAAACATCAATTTATAAAGGACTTCATCTCCTTTAAAAAAGGTCTGCGCCTTCAAATGTCTCTCGCAGGCGGTCTTCCTTCTCTTCGTCCTTATTCGCGAGTTGTAGACCATACAGCCAAGTCCGCTATCTGCGTTATTCACTGCATATCAACAACTTCATTGTCTGTCACGACAAGCATCGTGAATACTTGTGGGAGGTGGCATACCACATTTAGCCGACTCAAAATGCCACATGTGTGGTATTGTGACGGGGTAGAAGTCGCCGTACCTTTGCATTGACAACAAAGAGGTACAACCTCAGCCAAAGTCCTACCGACAGCGGCGTCATCATAAGTCAATCATTAACTATTAAAATACTATTATCATGGCACAAGGCAAACTTCACTTTGAGACACTTCAGCTTCATGTAGGCCAGGAGCAGGCTGACCCTGCAACAGACAGCCGCGCAGTCCCCATCTATCAGACTACGAGCTACGTATTCCACAATTCCAAGCATGCAGCCGACCGCTTCGGATTACGTGATGCGGGCAATATCTACGGACGTCTGACCAACTCGACTCAGGGTGTCTTTGAAGAGCGCGTCTCTGCCCTCGAGGGTGGTGTAGGTGGTTTGGCAGTTGCCTCTGGTGCCGCAGCCGTAACCTACGCCCTGACAAATATCGCCTTTGCCGGCGACCATGTCGTAGCCAGCAAGACTATCTACGGCGGTACTTACAATCTGCTCGCCCATACTCTGAGCAAGTACGGCATTGAGTCCACCTTCGTCGACCCCGATGACTACAATGCACTCGAGGCCGCCATCCAGCCCAATACCAAGCTGGTCTTTATCGAGACACTCGGCAACCCCAATTCCAACATCTCTGATATCGAGCGCTCAGCTGATATCGCCCATCGTCACGGTATCCCCTTGCTGATTGACAACACCTTTGGCACGCCCTACCTCATCCGTCCTATCGAGCACGGAGCCGACATCGTAGTCCACAGCGCCACCAAGTTTATCGGCGGCCACGGCAGCAGCCTCGGCGGCGTCATCGTTGACGGCGGCACATTTGACTGGAAGAAAGATCCCGCCAAGTTCCCCGGCTTCAACAATCCTGACCCCAGCTACCACGGCCTTATCTTCGGCGACCTGCCTGCACCTTTCGTCACCCGCGTCCGCGCCCTGCTGCTCCGCGATGAGGGTGCCACCATCTCCCCCTTCAACGCCTTCCTGCTGCTTCAGGGGCTGGAGACATTGTCCCTGAGAGTAGAGCGTCACGTCTTCAACACTAAGAAGGTACTCGAATATCTCGAGCATCAGCCTCAGGTCAAGAAAATCAACCACCCCTCCGAGCCGACACATCCCAACCACGACCTCTACGAGAAATACTTCCCCAACGGCGCAGGCTCAATCTTCACCTTTGAGATTGACGGTTCGCAGCAAAAGGCCTTCGACTTCATCGACCACCTCAAGATCTTCTCACTCCTCGCCAACGTGGCTGACGTCAAGAGCCTCGTCATTCACCCGCTGTCTACGACCCACTCCGAGCTGAGTCTCGAGGAAGCAGCCGACCAAGGCATTTATCCATCCACCATACGCCTCTCCATCGGTACAGAGCACTACCTCGATATCATCGCAGACCTTGATCAGGCCTTTGAAGCCGTAAAGAATGAAAAATAATATCTGATAATTACTTAAAACTTAAAGATTATGACTATCGCAAAAAAACTCACAGATCTCATAGGCAGCACTCCGCTGCTTGAGCTCAACGCCTACGAGGCAGCCAAGGGCATCGACGCCCATATTATCGCCAAGCTCGAATACTTCAATCCCGCCGGCAGCGTCAAGGACCGCATCGCTTACGCCATGATTACCGATGCTGAAGAGAAAGGACTGCTTAAGCCCGGTGCAACCATCATAGAACCGACAAGCGGCAACACAGGTATCGGCCTCGCTTTCGTAAGTGCTGTCAAGGGGTACAAACTTATCCTAACCATGCCCGACAGCATGAGTGTGGAGCGTCGCAACCTCGTCAAGGCATACGGTGCACGCGTAGAACTGACTCCGGGCAAGGACGGCATGAACGGCGCTATCGCCAAGGCCAAGGAGCTGCAGCAGCAGATTCCGGGCTCATTCATCCCGCAGCAGTTTGAAAATCCTGCCAACCCGCGCGCTCACTACAATACCACAGGCAAGGAAATCTGGGCTGATACTGAGGGCAAGGTAGACATCTTCGTTGCCGGCGTCGGCACGGGTGGCACCGTGAGCGGCACTGGCAAGCGCCTCAAGGAATACAATCCCAATGTGAAGGTTGTGGCCGTAGAGCCCGCCTCCTCTCCCGTGCTCAGCGGTGGCCAGCCCGGCCCCCACAAGATACAGGGCATCGGCCCGGGCTTCGTCGCTAAGACTTACGATGCCAGCGTCGTCGATGAAATCATCACGGTAGAGAATGACGAGGCCATCCTCACGGGTCGCGAGCTCGCTGCCAACGAGGGCCTACTCGTAGGTATCTCTGCCGGAGCCGCTGTATTTGCTGCCCGCAAGCTGGCACAACGTCCTGAGAACAAGGGCAAGAACATTGTCGTTCTGCTCCCGGATACTGGCGACCGCTATCTCTCGACCGCACTCTATGCCTTTGAGGAGTATCCTCTCTGATACCAAGCCATGAACTATAGTCTTAAGGGTATATTCTCCTTTGGGGAATGTACCCTTTTCCTATACACCGACAGTAGACACAAGGTCTAAAATCCGCCTGCGGCAGCGTATGCAAATCATACGTCGGACGCAGGCTTACATTCTGGGGAAAAATAAATTTTGGGAAAGGACTCTACCAGCATATCTTTCACCCGCCCAGGTCTTTATTCGTAGCTTTGCAGACTACGCATTATCGATGTATTATACCTATATGTCGGTATTTATTGAATTATTTCTTAAAAAATGTTATGATTTCCCGTTCTTTTTATTTACTTTTGTAGAAAATCTGTTCTTTTGAATCAAACCTTTAATTCAATCAATCAATATGAGAAAAAACTTTACGCTATTTTTATGGTCTATACTCCTCTTCTTGACAGGTACAGGAGCTGCTCGGGCCACTGACTACTACGCTTTCTCGGTAGCTGGAACCTCTATCACGAGCGACAACGCCTTCAGCTTTGCCTCTAGCAACAGCGCTATCACCGGTACTGCCATATACGTTAGCGCAAAGAACCGACTTATTCTCTATGGGACAACGATTGATCTGACCAATTCCTCTTCTGTGACCAATGCCATAGAGAATTATAATGATGACAACCTAGAAATCTACATCTCTGGCAATGTTACCATCAAGGCCCCGCAAGGTGATGCTTTTTATCTGAGGAAAAATACAAAATTCAACTTTGATACTGGAGCTACGCTGACGATTATCGCCTCCAAGGGCGTTGAGACGGATATCAACACCTACGCAAGCAGCAGCAAAGCCCTGACGGTGACACTCGGCGGTGCCGACATCAGCAATACAGCCGGCATAGGCATTTACAATAACAGCGGCACTCAGCTCAGTCTCTCCCTGTCAGGCACCAACAAGTTGTCGGCCAGCGATGTTGGCATCCTCTCCCTCGACGGCACGCGTCTGAGCGGCGGTCAGCTGAATCTCACTTCTGGCGCAACAGGTATCATCAGCAATGGAGATCTCAGCATCAGCAATGATACGCTTACTGTCAAGAGTGCTGCAGCAGCCTTGACCAGCAATAGCAGCTCCGCGCTGACCATCTCCAAGTCCATCGTCCATACCACCGTTTCCTCCGGCCACAATATTGACGGATTTGCTTCTGCGACACTGACAGGCTGCAGTTTTGAAGGAGGAAATACCTATGATACCACAAACAAGGTGCTTACCGATGCAAACGGCAAAGCCGTGAGCGGAACTGCTGATATTGGAATTCTTGTCACTTATGACCTGAAAGTTAAAGGCATAGCTGTCACTTCCAACAATGCTGCTGATATTCTAGGCGACAAGACTGTCAGCTATGACGCCTCCAGCCAGACACTGACGCTCAACAATGCTCATATTGACGCAGGCAGCGAACAGGGCATCGGACTGACTAAAGGCCAGCTCAAGATTAACCTTGTCGGCTCCAATTCCATAACAAGTACCGCTACCGGCATCTCGGCCACGGGGTCCGACATTACCATTTCGGGGTCTGACGCTTCTCTGACCATCGGAGGCGGTACCATCGGCATCTATGCTGGAGTTCCCAGCGATAAATTTTACGGCATGCTGACCATTTCAGGCACTACAGTCAATGCCTCGGGCAGTGTCTATGCCTTCCGAGGCGATAACGCGATGACCCTTAGTATCAAAAATGCCAACGTCTATGCTTCAGCCAACCGAGGCTGCATATCAGGCTTTAGCTCAGTTTACCTCAGCGATGAACTCATTACGGAGCCTGCATCCGGCGCTACATTTAAATATGGAACCGGCTATACCGATGCAGACGGCAAACTCATCGGCGGGAAGCTCACCATATTGGCCGGTACCGACTATCAGTTTAGCGTAGGCGGCGTGGAAGTAACCTCCATCAATGCAGCCGACATCCTAGGCGACGGCACCGCCAGTTACGACAGCGAGAGCAAGACACTTACTCTCTCTGACGCCCATATCTCCGGCAGCAGTTATGGCGTTGACCTGAGCAACACCAGCATCCGTGGCCTCAAGCTCAACGGAACAAGCACCATTCAGACTACTTCAGCCGGTATCATTAGTAATACCACAGACCCTCTGGCCATCACCAGCAGTGAGGGGACGGGGAGCCTGGACATCAGCGGTGGCTACACGGGCATTATCTCCAAAGGAAACCTCATACTCAATGGAGTAACACTCAAAGTTAGCGGTACCAACTTCGCCTTCACCACTTGGAACTCCTCCCTCTTTGTCGCCACCAATGCCACCGTCATCGGCAAAGCGGCATCAGACGCCAAGATCTTCAACGGATTTTCCTCAGTCATCCTCAATGACTGCCAAGTCGTCACCCCAACCGGAGGCGATGCCGCTACCGTAACCGGAAGTGCCGTTATCGCTCCTACCACCTTTACCCTGACCCTCCCCGCCTCGGGTCTGGCTACACTAGACCTCGGTTTTGCTGCCACGATTCCAGACGGAGTGACCCTCTATGGCGTCACCTCGATTGACAACGCCCAATCTACTGCAAAACTGAACCAACTGGATGCTTCCGCCACCACGCTGGCCGCCAACACACCGGTCATCGTCAAGGGAGAAGCCGGACAATCCTATACCTTCTCCCTATCCAAAGAGGCGGGCACAAGCATCGAGGGCAACCTGCTCAAGGGCGTGCTTGTCGATACCGACTTTGACCCGAGCGACACCAAAACTACATATTACATCCTGAGTGGCGGTCAATTCCACGCCGCCGATATTACGGCTTCCGACCATTCTATTAAGGCCAACAAGGCTTACCTTTCCATGGCCGTCGCAGGCAGCAAGAGCTATCAACTCGATTTCGGGTCGCCCTCCGCCGTCCGTCAATTACCAGTCGACGGGCAAAAAGATCAAAAAGCCGACGTCTACTACAATCTCCAGGGCCAGCGCGTCCTTTCTCCGGCCCGTGGCCTCTATATCCGCAACGGCCGTAAAGTATTTGTCAAGTAATCGTATCATCCATTATCCTAAAATGAACAAATCAGCATATAGACATCCCGCCATCAAGGTAGTTGACCTCCATGTCCGTCACGCCATTCTCGAGGATAGCGTCCCCATTAACAATGAGGAAAAGCGCAAACTCTCAGACGCCGAATCCAAAGGCTTCTGGCACAACAGCTCCTTCTGGGACAAGACTATCTATGACAAGTAAGCCCAGTCCATTCACACAGTACGTACCTTCGTACTGAACAACAGCGAAATCCATCGGTTCATCCCCGTTCCGATGGATTTTTTATGCCCTGACGGGGGCGCTGACCGGGCTGCTTGGCCTCACCAGCGCTCTGACGGAAGTAAAAACTGGGACCGTCTGTCCTCACAAACGCGCCAATAGAAAAGCCGTCCGCTTTGCTCGGGTGAGAATAAGCTTCGCGCATAAAAAAATACGGAAAAGGTCAGACAGGACGGGGCACGTGTGGTTCGGCATGATCGTTTCCTCTCCATTCGACAGCCGATACGGTTGCACCGGAGTCGAAGGCCGGTCTTCGCCTTAGGGCCGATGGATACAAAGATTTGCACTATTTTTACGCAAGAAGACGGGCAGAAAGATGTACTTTTGCTCTCGATATGACAACCTTCCTCCTTGCGGACAATCAGGATATATCCCGTGAAGGGCTCAAGAGCTTGTGCAACGGCATACCCGACACCCGAATAGTCGAGATTGCCAACAAGCACGACCTTATCGGCGCCTTACAGCAAGACACACGTGCAGTCGTAGTAGTCGACTACACGCTGTTTGACTTCAACGACGCCTCCGACCTGCTCATCCTCCACCAACGTTTTCCACTTTCTTACTGGATACTTTTCAGCGAAGAGCTGAGCGACAACTTCCTCCGACGCATCACGGCCGAGAGCATGCCCATCAGTCTCGTCAGCAAGTCCGGCACGCTCCGTGAGATAGATGAGGCCCTCCGGTTGGCTCTGCGGGGAGAGCGCTACGTCTGTAGGCTAATCATGGAGCAGATTCTCTCACTGCCACAGCGTCAGAACAAGCCTCACGTCTCGCTGACGCCCACCGAGGTGGAAATCCTGCGCGAGATTGCCCTGGGCAAGACGACCAAGGAGATTGCCGCAGAGCGCAATTCGAGTTTCCATACCGTCAACACCCATCGCAAAAACATCTTTCGCAAACTCGAGGTCAACACAGCTTACGAGGCGATTCGCTACGCCCTGCGCGCCGGACTTATCGATACGACCGATTACTATATCTAGCCGTACACCATATGGTTGCCCTGCCGTTGCACGACCTACTTTCTCTGCCCTCTCCGGGGCGATGTCAGCCTAAGGTCTAGTCGAAACTGTCAAAGGCTAGCAACAGCCTGAAGCCAAGACCGCAGAAGCCCTCGTACGCGTCCTGTACCTGCTTCAGGAAAAATTGTTGCCCGTTTTTCCGCCATGTTTTCTCCTCCCCGTCACGCCATTGTCTGCACGAAGCATAAAATTTCCCCTCCTTACATGACAAAATGCCAATTTATACAATTAAAAAAGCATTCATTAGCAAACTTTTAGCCAAGAAATCGTACACAAGACCAAATATAGTGCTATCTTTGCACTCTACAAGAATTGTATTCGGCAGCATAGCATGAAAACCATTCACTTATTGACAACAGCTATAGCAGGACTGATGCTCATCTCCTGCGCTGGAGGCAGCAAGCCTCTGGACGAGCGCACGATGCACACCGTTGATTTGGCCTGCGACGAGACCTTCAGGCCCATCATCGGACAAGAGTTGCGCGCCTTTCAAGCCAAGTACACCGATGCCATCCTTGACACCACATTCCTGCCCGAGACAGACGCACTCAACCTCCTGCTTAAGGACAGCGTGACCATGGCCATCGCAACACGTCCTTTTACCGAGAAGGAGAAGAAGTTCATCCTTGACAAATACCGGCTTGTTGCGCAGTGCCAGCCCTTCGCCTACGACGCCATAGCGCTCATCGTCAACCCACAAAATCCCGACACGCTGCTCTCCGTCAACGAGCTGCGCAAGATTGTCACAGGCAAGCTGACACGATGGAGTGATATACAGCATGCCACAACCAAGGGAAATATCGAGGTAGTCTTTGATGACGAAAACTCAAGTACCGTACGCTACATCCGTGACTCCATCTGTGGAGGAGCCGCCCTCAAGGGCAACCTCAAGACCGCCCACTCCAGCCGCAATGTCATAGACTACGTACGTCACAGCCGCAATGCTATTGGTATCATCGGTGTAGACTGGATACGCAATATAAAGGACTCCACCAATCTGACCTTTGACCAGAGCGTCAGAGTCATGAGCCTGAGCAACTCTGCGGTGACAGAGCCAGACAACTGCTTCCAGCCGGTGCAGTACTACATAGCTACAGCCGACTATCCCTTGATACGCCAGCTCTACATCCTTTCCACCAACCCGTACACCGATACGTACAACCACAACTTCTACTTTTACCTCACCGATACCGAGGGCCAGCTCATCATTACAAAATCCTCACAACTGCTCCCTATCGTACCGGTACAAGTCAAGCAAGTTGACGTCAACGATTAAACCTATACGACATAACCAAATCCAACAGATAACACAATCAGATTACACATAAGAGAGAAATGAAAAGAACAAAGCTTATCACCCTGGCCACCGGCCTGATGCTGACTTTCAGTGTTTCAGTCTTTGCCGACGAGAAGCCCTTGCAGATTACCCCTGAAGCTCAGGCATATGCTGACAAACTCATCCAGTTGTCCAAGAATGATCAGATGGCCGTCATCAATGAACTCACCAATATCCCCAAAAAGATAAAGAAGGACAAAGAAAGTCTCGCCGGAATCGCCGAGATACTCAACAGTAACAGACTCTATCAGCCCGCACTCGAGATTGCCACGGTCGCTTACCAGGACCATCCCGAATATCTCCCCGCCATCCTCGCCATGGGTAACGCTTTCGCCGGACTGGGCAACACCGATGAGGCTGCGGCCAAGTATGAAGAAGCCATCAATGCCGATCCCAGCGACAAAAGAGCCTACTTCAAGTTTGTCGATATCTACAAAAATATCGCACCGGAAGTAGCCCTGGAAAAACTAAACGTCATCAAGGAGAAATTCCCCAACGACCCTGAGATCAACAAGGCCATGGGCTCTATCTACTACAACCAGAATAAGATTGACGATGCCGAAAAGGCTTACCAAGAGTACTTTAAGTCCATCCCCGAGGGCGGAGACCCGCAGGCTCAAGAGGACTATGGTATCGTACTCTTTGCCAAGAAAAATTATCAAGCCTCTCTCGCCATCGCCGAGCAGGCCCTCAAGCATGACGCCAGCTCTCTGAGCGCCAACCGTCTGAAGTTCTACAATCTCATGGAGCTGGCCGAGACAGACAAGGCTAAGGCACAGGCTGGTCAATTCTTTGGCAAATTTGACGAGAAGCTCTACAACTCTACTGACTACAAATATGCCGCTGATCTCGCATCGCAAACCAACGATCCTCAGCTGGCTGTTAAGTCGTACGAAAAGGCCGTTAAGCTCAATCCCAAAGCTCCCGACCTCTACAAGAGCCTGAGCGAAGCTTACGAGGCCGTCAATCAGACCGACAGCGCAGTAGCTGCCTACATGAAGTATGGCGAACTGGCCAATCCTGGTGCACTGCTCAACTATCTCCAGGCCGGCAAGATTTACTATTCCGCTGCCGCCGCCCTTAAGGACGGAGAGCACGACGCCCTGCGCAAGCACTACATTAACGCCGGAGACTCCCTATTTGCCAGAGTATCCGAAAAAGCGCCCGACAGCTACATGGGTCCCTTCTGGAGAGCTCGCATACAGACCATCCTGGACCCCAACAACCCCATCGAGAGCGTAAAGTCCCAATATGAAGAGGCTTACCGCCGCATGGAGGGCAAAGATGACTCCTACGATGGCTATCGCAAGGAGTGCTTGGTCTACGATGCCTTCTACTATTTCAAGAAGGATCAGTACGCCGCCTCGCTGGATGCCTGCAACAAGGTACTCGCCATCGAGCCCAACAACAGCCTCTGCAAGCAGATCAAGGCTGCCATCGGCCAGCTTAGGAAGTAATTTTGACAGTTTTACGGGTCATCCCATCCAAGGGCCTCGCCCGACCCATACACGATGAAGTCGCCTCGCTGAACGATATTCAGCGAGGCGACTTCATTTCAACGACATACACTCCATCCCAAGGCACACACAAGTAGCCCAATCCTTCATAGGCTATTGCACCTGCTGTCTAAGGACAGCGAGCAATTCCATCTTGCGAGATGCCGCATACAGCTATTCTCAAGCGACATTTTCTTCCCTACACCTTTATACTTATCATGTATACTATATATATATGTATACTCATCACCTCTCAAGTCACTCTCTCCTTCTCTTCCCTTCTGACAGCTCGTACGCCCTGCCAAGTTAGAGCAATTTAATACCCATCCGATCCCAGGTGGCCGTATCTGCTCTAGAGCAGATACGATCACCATCCTTGAGCGAGCACTACGACACGCCGATACGCGTCGTCTGTACACAATGCCGCCTCCCTGAGTCTATGCACAAGGAGGCGGCATCTCTATATTATTAGACCAGCTGTTGTCTCGTATCTGCTATTCTGCGGGTTGTACAGACTCTACGACAGTCTCTTCCACCTGAGCAGCCTCTTCTTTGCGTAAATCCTCATAAAAGGCTGCCAACGAAGTCTGAACATAGGGGACAAGCAAGAGGAAGCCGATACCACAAGTAAGGACACACAAGATACCCCAGCCTATAAAACTCAGATAGAGCAGGAAGAGCTTCATCTTGCTGCCATCCATCATCAGCCGGCTCTTATGTATAGCCTCTACAGCACCCACATTCGGATTATCGCGCAGGATATAGGGTGTCATCGCGTACGACAGGCTCTTGATAATACCGGGAACAATCAACAGCAGCAACCACAGCGCTATATACACAGACATAAGCAACATCGTCGTAAACACACGCACGAAGTCCTTATATCCGCAAAAGATGGACCCGACTTGCGGATTTTGGTCACGCAACAGCGACAGAAAATAAATACAGAAGCCCCATGACAACGGTATCAAGAGAAAAGACCACACGAGATTCCATGATACCTGCCCGGCCTCAGACAGTGGGAAGAGCAATGAAATGTTGGGCAGCACACTTCCAACAATAAAGAAAATAAGCGTTGCGACGACAGCACCTCCCCAGTGGCCTTCAAGGGTCATACGCGCCTGTTTGCGAAGTTCAGAATTGGTCGGTTTCATATCAATAGGCTATTATAAATCCAGTTATTTTATTCTACGTAAGTGATCCATCCGTGAGTATCAGGCTCGATACCGTACTGGATATCACGGAGTTTGTGGTAAAGCTTGGTGCATACGGGTCCCGGTTTGCCGTCCTTGGCAAAGACATAGCTCTTGCCCGAGTCGATATCGTCTATCTGTTTGATGGGACTGATGACAGCAGCGGTACCACAGGCTCCGGCCTCTTCAAATGTAGACAGCTCCTCCTCAGGTATCTGACGTACCTCGACCTTCATGCCGAGGTCCTTAGCCAGCTGCTGCAAGCTCTTGTTGGTGATACTTGGGAGGATAGACGTAGACTTAGGAGTAACGTACGTATTATCCTTAATACCAAAGAAGTTGGCAGCACCACACTCGTCGATATACTTCTTCTCCTTAGCATCGAGATAAAATTCGCAGGAATAGCCCTTGTCATGAGCCAGCTTGTTTGCTCTCAGACTGGCAGCGTAGTTTCCCCCGACCTTGTAGATACCGGTTCCGAGCGGCGCAGCACGGTCATAGTCTCTTACGATGACATAGTCCGTGCAAGCAAAACCACCTTTGAAATACGGGCCCACCGGAGTAACAAACATTAGGAAGAGGTACTCCGATGAAGGATGTACACCTACCTGTGCACTCGTACCGATAAGCAGCGGGCGGATATAGAGCGCAGCACCACTCTCATAAGGCGGGATAAAGCGTTCATTGAGTTTGACCACACGCTTGGCCATCTCGACAAAGAGGTCTGTAGGAACCTCGGGCATCAAGATACCCCGGCATGTCGACTGCAGGCGCTTTGCGTTCTCATCAATACGGAAGATACGTATCTTGCCGTCAGGGCAACGGAATGCTTTCTGGCCCTCAAACGCTTCCTGTCCATAGTGCAGGCAGGTGGCTGCCATGTGGATATTGATCAGTTCGGATGAACATACTTCTATCTCACCCCATTTGCCGTCGCGATAGCAACAGCGTACATTGTAATCGGTGCGGATGTAACCGAAGGGCAAATTGGCCCAGTCTAAATTTTCCATATCTGTATAATGTATACCTTTAAATAGATTGTCTCGATGACGTCACGTCCTCTGTCTACAGTCCAGATAGCCCAACCTATGACAAGCACTGTTTATCCTTGCCATTCGATGCCGTCAAAACTGCACAAAGAGCAATGCAAATGTACTCAAAAAACAAACAAAGTGCACACAAATCTACGAATTTTAGAGCCAAATCTAAACAATATGCCATCGTAATAGACAAAACCGAAATATTTGGCAGCCAATGCCAAGGGCAAGATACAATTTAGCAGATATTTTTCAAAGAAAAACACCATGTATGAATTATTCTTTTTACCTTTGCAAGGTCAAATCTATATCTGTGCCGTGTGCACGCCAACCGGAAGCGACAAACTGATCAATAACGTAGAAAAATAATAACGTACTAAAAATCAAAATTCAAACTCAAACAAAACAAAATGGAAACAAAAGAAACAAAAGCTACGGTTAACAACGTTAGCAAGAAGCCTGTCGCTGCTAAGAAGAAGAGCCAAGGCTTCACTGGTATCAAGAGCGCATGGATTATCCTCGTAATATGCCTTGTGCTGGCCATCGTCGTCTATCAGTTTGTACTCGGTTCTCCCTCCAACTTCGCAGGTGGCGATCGTTCCGGCAAGGCCCTCAACATGCTCGGTACAGTCTACAAAGGAGGTTTCGTCGTTCCTATCATTTGGACCATGCTCTTTGCTGACTTAGCCCTCACCTTCGAGCGCTTCCTCGCCCTCAAGACTGCCTTTGGTAAGATGAGCCTCGACAAGTTCGTTAAGCAGACCAAGGATTGCCTGCAGAAGAACGACCTCGACGGAGTACTCAAAGTATGCGACAAGCAAGGTGGTTCTGTTGCCAATGTCATCAACGCTACTATCGTTAAGTACCGTGAGGTAGAGGCAGACAACACCCTGACCAAGGAGCAGAAGGTACTCTCTCTCCAGAAGACACTTGATGAGGCTACCGCCCTCGAGATGCCTACCCTGCAGATGAACCTCCCCATCCTCGCCGTCATCGTTACCCTGGGTGTGTTGACCGGTCTGTTTGGTACTGTGCTCGGTATGATCCGTTCATTCTCCGCTCTGTCCGCTGGTGGTGGTGGTGACTCCGCAGCCCTTTCTCAAGGTATTTCTGAGGCCCTTGTCAATACCGCATCCGGTATCGCAACTTCCGCCCTCGCTGTAATCTTCTACAACTACTTTACCAATAGAATCGACCATCTGACCTACGGCCTCGACGAGGTAGGTTTCACAGTAGTAGCTACTTTCAACGCTACCCACTAATCTTAACATAATAATAAGAAAGGTAAATAGGAAATGGGACGTTTTAAGATAAAAAAACGCGAACTCTGGATAGATATGACGCCTATGTCAGACGTCATGGTCCTATTGCTTACCTTTTTTATGCTTACTGCTACTTTCGTAAAGCCAGAACCAGTAAAAGTTCAGACTCCGGGATCTGTCTCTTCAATCAATGTGCCTGACCACGACGTGCTCACCATACTGATTGACCCCAAAGGACGTATCTTCATGAGCCTGGACAAGAAGACCGACATGATGTCAACGCTCGACGCCATCAGTGAGAAGTACAATGTCTCCTTCACTTTGGACGAGAAGCGCACATTCGGTAGCGTGCCCTCTTTCGGTGTACCCATCAATGAGCTCAAGAGTTTTCTTGACCTCGATCCCGCCAAGAGAGAAGCATATCTAAGTAGTGAAAGCATCAAAGGTATACCCTGCGATAGCGCCAATAATGAATTCAAAGATTGGGTAGAAGCCGCACGCGAAGTCAATCCTGACTTAGTCATCTCCATCAAGTCAGACGCCAATACCAAGTATCAGGTCGTCAAGACGGTGATGAATTCCCTTCAGGATATCAAGTGCAACCGATACAATCTGATTACCAATCTGAAGAAAGTCAAGGCAGTTGACGAATAGGAGGACAAAAGATGAAGACAAAACAGAATAAGAAAACAACCCGCGTGGACTTCACGCCTATGGTTGATATGATGATGCTCCTCATCACCTTCTTCATGCTCTGCACCACGCTCTCCAGGCCAAAATCCATGGAGATTAACATGCCTTCCAACAAGAAGGACCTGAGAGATGACCAGCAGAACAAGGTGAAAGCCTCTCAAGCCGTCACGCTGCTCCTTGACAAAGACAACGCTATCTACTACTACGAAGGAATTCCCGCCATCGACAACCTTAAGAAGACCTCTTATGGTGAAAATGGTCTGCGCCAAATCTTGGTAAAAAAGAATATGGCCGCTATTCAGAAAGTGAAGGAACTCCGTCGCAAATACGAGAGCAATGTCTCTGCCAACGCTTTCAACGAGAAGAAGCAGAGAGATAAGTTTAATGAAGAGCTTAGCGAAATCCGCGGAGGCGAAGGTACGCCCAATGTCATCATTAAGGCGACAGACGAAGCTACCTACAACAACCTCATCGACGCACTCGACGAGATGCAGATATGCGATATCGGCAAATACGTCATCGTGCCCATCACAGACTTCGACAAGCAGATGATTCAGCATTTGAAAGATAAAGGAGGCGCAGCCGCTCCCACCAAATAAATGAAGTAAGCTATGGCAAAAATAGATTTATACTCAAGAGATTGGTGCGACATTATCTTCGAAGGGAAGAATAAGCAGTACGGCGCCTACGTGATGAGAGCTGAGACTGGCAAGCGCAACGGCAAAGCCATGCTCGCAGTAATCATCATTCTCCTCGCTGCTATCTTTATCCCGGCCCTGGTCAAGACCGTCATGCCTAAGCAAGAGATCGAGACCGTTACCACGACCCAGCTCTCCAAGCTTGAGGAGGCCAAGGTAAAAGATAAGCATATCATAAAGAAAGTAGAACCCAAGCAGCAAGAGCCCCAGCGCATCAAGAGCTCCATCAAGTTTACCGCACCTAAGATCGTCAAAGACGAGGAGGTGACCAAGGACGATGAGATGAAGTCTCAGAAGGAACTGGGCGAGAGCAAGGTGGCCATCTCCATTGCCGATGTCAAAGGTAATGATGATGTCCACGGTAAGGATATCGCAGACATCAAGGAGGTCATCACCTCCAAGCCCACAGAGGAGCAGACCAAGGTCTTCACCTATGTAGAGCAGATGCCGAGCTTCCCCGGTGGTGAAAGCGCCCTCATGCGCTACATCGCCGAGCACCTCCGCTACCCGTCAGCAGCTCAGGATCAAGGTATCCAGGGCGTCGTCATGCTCAGATTTGTCGTCGAAGGTACCGGTCAGGTCGGCGACGTACAGATCTTGAAGTCCCTCGACCCCAGCTGCGACCGCGAGGCCATTCGTGTCGTCAAGTCTCTACCTCGCTTCGTCCCCGGACGTCAGCAGGGTAGACCCGTCAACGTTTGGTTCCAGCTGCCTATCCGCTTCGTCTTACAGTAATCTTCACAGATTATACCTCCATTTTGCGGGGAGACTGTCCACACAGACAGTCTCTCCGCTTGTTTTTATTAGTCTTCCCCCAGGACGCTATGGTACTCCTCACATCCGTCTCGCTCTTCTTGGCGATACCAGCGAGACACTCACCGGCAGACAACTACCATCCCCTCCCCACCTTCAACCAAAGGCGATATCAGGCCTGATGATCGCCGACAGAAATCCGACAACCATCACTCCTCTTATTGCATCCTCTTATTCGGCGGACGCCATTCCTTTGTAGTTCTTCCTACTCTTGGGCATACATTTATGGGCCATCTCTTACTCAGCTGGAGACACGCCACCTTATCCTCATTTGCCCGGACTACCCATTCAGCAGACCCACGACCGCCGTCCGTCCCACTCGGACTTGCCGTTCTCTGTTCCACCCGACGTAAACGCCAACCCTATCTGCAAGAGTAGCACGTACCATAGGATAAAGGTACAAGCAGGGCAGCACGCCCGACCTCCCCCCGTCGGGCTGCTCTTTGTTACCAGGACGAAGGCACAAGTATGGGGCATTAGGCCTGTCTCTGCCGTGGCATTGTATAACGCACAGAGACAAATTTGCCACATAATTTATGAGAAAATGGGAATTAAACACATTTAACATTATAGGACTTTCTACTTAACAATCTATTGTGTA
>Ga0256404_1005369_pt1 | contig 22779 bp, 11 predicted proteins | sample RumenRJG_01DNA_FD_185990 | JGI IMG/M metagenome (GOLD analysis project Ga0256404, IMG submission 185990) | Bovine rumen microbial communities from Lethbridge, Alberta, Canada - RJG_01 | ecosystem: Host-associated > Mammals > Digestive system > Stomach > Rumen | place: Canada: Alberta | collected... | reverse complement strand
ATCTCGCAAGAATCTTTTGTTCAGTTGTTTCCATTGTTGCTTTCAAATTGGAAATTCACAAATATCTAAAGTTTTTGTGAGATTCCAGCGCAAACTTAATGCATTATTCCGACACCTGCAAATAATACTGCAAAAAGGCGTTACCTGTAGAGTCAAGTGGCAAGTGAAAAATTAGCAGGCATTGGGCACTTCCCTGGGGATCCTCGTTGCAGGAGTGCCCAGGGTGATGCCTCTGGGTATCACACAACGACAACAAGCCCCCGAGGCAGTTGCTTCAGGGGCTTGTTGCCGTTCTTGTTGCTTGCCTCGCTGGCTCTATGCGACGACGCCCAGGGCTGCTTGCAGGCGGGCCACAAACTCGTCGGCCTGCGCGATGGTGAGCACCAGCGGCGGCAGCAGCCTTATCATGTTCTGACCCGATGCGCCGGTAAACACGTGCTGCTCGCTTATGAGCCTGCTGCGCAGCTCCTTGACGGGGTAGTCAAACTCGAGCCCTATCATCAGGCCGCGGCCGCGCACGCTCTTGATGCCAGGCACGGTCTTGAGCCGCTCGAGCAGGTGCTCTCCCACGATGCGTGCATTGTCGACCAGGTGCTCTTTTTCAAAAATCTCGAGCACTGCAATGGCTCCGGCACAGCCCAGGTGGTTGCCGCCGAAGGTGGTGCCCAGCTCGCCGTAGAAGGGTTTGAACTGAGGCCCAATGATGAGGCCGGCCATGGGGTAGCCATTGCATATTCCCTTGGCCACCGTGATGAGGTCGGGCTTGATACCCGACCACTGGTGGGCAAAGAACTTGCCTGTGCGGCCGTAGCCCGACTGTATCTCGTCGGCAATGAGCACCACGCCGGCGCGGGCGGTGAGCTCGCGCAACTGGCGCGCCTGCCTGTACATGACCCATATGGCTATGGCCAGGACCGCCAAGAGAGCCGCGTTGCAGGTGTAGAACAGTGCTTGCATCAGTTAGGACCTTTGGTAATCACACATTTTTTTCACGACAAAAGTACAAAACTTTTTCTTGCCTTGAAAAATTATTTCTCTCGGCAGTGCCTTGCGGTGCAAGTGGCTTGCAATTACGCGATTGCAAGCCTGCAACGGTGGCACTGCATTGCACTGGCCGGTCTCAAGTGCCGTGGTAATATGTTATAAATAGCTGTAAAACAATTACAGATTATTGTAAAATTGATAATATATGTTTATTTTTGTAACGAAATAATTGGTTAGAATGAATGTGACCTAGGGGTAAAATCTGCTAAGAGTCGTAAGGGAGCGATGCCTAACGAGCCTAAGTCCTATTGAATAATTCCCAAAAAACAGAAAGTGTACATGAAAAAAAACTTTGACTACTTGACAATGGTTGCGTCGCTGCTGCTCATGCCGGCAGCCTCGACGGCCGCAGGCAATGTCGACTGCGGCTCGGGCGGTGCCGTCGGTGGCACGGTGCCCGTGTTGAGCCAGCCCCGGCCGTTGGGCCATGTCGCTGCATTGCCGCTACACGTGCTGCCCCCGCAAGATGCCCGCAGGGCGCCAGCGGCCGCAACCCTGCTTGCACCTGTGCAGTCGCGGGTGCCGCGCAAGGCTGTTGCAGCAGTGAGTGATTTGGCGGGGAAGAAGGTGATGACCTACAGCACATCGAGCTCCTCGCTGGGCAGCGGCGGGGGATCGTCGGCCACGGTAACAACGGCCACAGGCGATTCAATCGTGATCGACGGTTTCTATGAGAGCGGTTTCAAGGTGAAGGCTGCGGTCGACCTCTCGGCCAAGACGGTGTCGATTCCGGTGCAGACGGTTGCCAGCGGCATCTCGCTCGGCTCGTCGAGCGGCGGCACCGAGGTCTCCAGCCTCTACATTGCTGCCCAGGGCAGTGGCTATGCGCCCGACTCGGCCGCGACGATAGGTGGCACCATCGACGATACCGGAGTGATTACGCTCTCCAAGAGCTTCGGCATCTATGTGGCCAGCGGCTCGTTTAAGAACGCCTATGTGGCTCTGGTGTCGAGCGCAGTCATCGAGCCTTCCAATGGCACGATGCACGTCACCTACTATCAAGATTCGGCTCCTGCCGAAGACTGGAACGTGGTCATTGTGCAATCGGCTCCCAAGGCCATTGCTGTCAAGAACTTTGGCAACCATGGCAAGACGGTGAACCTCGTGCTCAACGACATAGGCTACTTCACCGTTGCCAGCCAGCTGGCTTGCTCGGCAGGCTCGGCCCACGGCGGCGACTACTATACCTATAGCATCGACGATTGGGGCAAGGGCGACAAGGCTCTGCGCCGCAACTATATCACGGGTAAGGCCACGCCTGCCGAGCTCACTATGGGCAACTGGCTCATGCTCAGCAGCAGTGGCTACTACACGGGCAAGCTGGCAAGTGCCAGCATTGCTTACGACAATAGCGCCGCCAAGTTTACGGTACCCTCGCTGTCGGTGAGCGGTTTCAACGGCACAGGCACCGAGGCCGACCCCTATCAAGTATCGGTGTGGGATCACTTGCTCTACTTGAGCGAGCTGGCCAATGTGGGTGTCGACGTCGATACCCTGGGTGCTGCCTGTGCAGGCAAGTACTATAAGTTGACGGCTGACATCACTGCCGGCACGGGCCTCGAGCCCATAGGCTGGCCCACCAAGGGCTATGCCTTTGGTGGCCATTTCGATGGCGGCAACCACACCATCAGCGGCCTTACAATGGCCAGCGGGGAATTCTCTGGCCTCTTCGGCTTCCTCTCCAAAGACGCCTCGGTCAAGAACTTGAATCTGGCCAAGGTGAGCATTGCGGGCGCAGGCAACTATCATGGCGCTGTGGCGGGAGTGACCCATGGCACCATCTACAACTGTCACGTTGCAGGCACTGTGGCCTCTACAGCCAATGGCGTGGGCGGCATTGCCGGTGTGGTGTATGGCGTTGCCGGCAGGGTCGAGAACTGCACGTTTGATGGCACTGTGACGGGCACCAACCTGCTGGGCGGCATCGCCGGCCAGGTCTACAGCGACGGCGCCGCAGTGTCGGGCTGCAACGCCCATGGCACGATTTCCTTTGGCCGCAGCCGCAACTCTGGATGCATGGCGGGCGGTATTGCCGGCATCGCCGACCAGGGCAGCGTGGTGACCGACAGCTACTTTAGTGGCACGATCAAGCCCTCGACCGGCCGCGGCTCGCTGCTGGGCGGCATCGCTGGCAAAGCCTATGGCAGCGCCGTGGTTGAGCGCTGCTTTGCTGTGGCCACAATCAATGGCTACTACAGCGCTGTGGGCGGTGTGGTAGGGCAGTTGTCGGCCACTGTGCGCAACTGCTATGCCCAGGGTGTGATCACCGACGAGAACTACTTTGAAGGCTACAAGCCCACTGTGGGTGGCCTGGTGGGCCAGATGAAAGGCTACATCAACACGGCTGGCGCCTATGTGCCGGCTGTGCTCGACAACGCTTATTTCACGGGCGAGATTAATGTGAAGAACCCTGCCTACGACGGCGCTCTCAACACGGCCGAGGTCGTGGGCCAGTGTGCCGACTCGCTGGGCAATGTGTACTACGACAAGCAGATGGTCGACTTGGGCTCGGCCAGTCACGGCCTCACCACGGCCCAGCTCACCAGCGCCGCTGGCCCCGCCGGCTTTGATGCTGGCGTGTGGAATTTCACACAGGGCTGCTACCCGCGCCTCAAGGGCATCGACGACAACGACGTGGCCAAGCTCTCGGGCTCGGTTCTGAAAATCGCCGATGGCGAGAGTGTGCATCGTGTGGCTCACAATGCAGCCATCAATCTGCTGGGCAGCACTGTCGCAGGCCTTGCAGGCAGCGAGAACACACAGGGCTATGCGGGCTCGGTCGTAGGCAACAGCTACGAGGTGGGGTCCGACTTTGGCTCCGATGAGCTCTACTTCAAGGCCCCCAATGGCGACAAGCGGGTGTTTCACATTACGGTGGCACCCAATTTCCTGAAGGGCAATGGTACCCAAAGCGACCCCTTCCTGGTGACATCCAAGGCCGACTTGCTCAAGCTGGGCGAGGCCACAAGCGAGCAGGCACAGCCCTATGCCGACGTCTATTTCAGTCAGACTGCTGATATCGACATGGACAGCGACACTACCTATGTGGGACTGAGCGCAGGCAGTGCCGACCTTGCCTTTGAAGGCCACTACGACGGCAACGGCCATGTGGTGAGCAACCTGGCACTGCATGGCCACTACACAGGCTTTGTGGGAGTGCTGGGCAAGCGCGGTACATTGAGCAACCTTACTGCCGAGGGCAGTCCTGTTGCGGTCGACTCTCATGCTGCCGTGTTCGTGGGCCTCAACCGCGGTGCGGTGAGCAATGTGTGCAACCGTGTCGACATCACTTCCAGCTTTGGCGACGTGGGTGCCATCGCGGGCTACAACACGGGCGCGGTGACCGGTGCCTACAACGAGGCACGTGTCATGGGCGCTGCTGCCAATGTGGGCGGTATCGTGGGCTCGACCGACGGCGGCTCACTCCGGTATTGCCAGAATGTGGGCTATGTGGCAGGCTCGGCAGCCAATGTGGGCGGCATCGCCGGCCGTGCATCGGCCACCGCTATAGCCAGTGTGCTCAACGCTGGCACCGTGCAAGGCGGCGCTGGCGCTGTGGGCGGCATTGTGGGTGCCACGGTGCAGGGCAGCAGCAACACGGCTGCCTGCACAATTGACCAGGCTCTCGACTATGGTGTCGAGCTCTCGGCCGACATTACCACCACTGGCACTGTAGTGGGCAGCGAGGGTCAGGCTGTAAAGATCTCGAGCTCTTGCTACGATGCGCAACTGAGTGGCATGAGTGCCGTTGCCAATAGCGCTCACAAGGGCGTCGAGGCCATAGCTGCCAGCAGGCTTGCAAGTGGCGAGGCTGTGGCACAATTGCCTGTTTCAGATTGGGCCTACACTGCCGGCTTCTATCCCGTGCTCAAGCAGCATGCCCGGCATCAAGGAGCCAGGGCTGCGCAACGCGTGATTGTGGGCATGGCCAGCGGCGAGACGTCACGCTCGCTCAGGACGAGCGCCGTCTTGTCGCAGGCCGACAGCCTTGCATGGAAGCTCGCCGTCGACACCATGTTCTCCATCTCGGGCAACAAGCTCAATGTGCCGGCTCAGGTGACTGCTGTGACACGCGACACGCTCACTGCCACCCTGGGCAGCTATGTGAAGGTGATTGCACTGGCGGCTGTGCCGGCTGTGCCGCTCGAGGGTGAAGGCACCCAGACCTCGCCCTACTTGATCAAGACGCCTGCCCAATGGAACGCTTTGAGCGACTATGTGGCCGCAACGGGCGTGTCCTTGACGGGCAAGTGGGTGAAGGTGGCTGCCGACCTCGACTTCACTGGTGTCGATTTCAAGTCGCTGGGCGGCAATGGCGTCACCTCGTTCGACGCCCACTTGCTGGGCGACGGCCACACGGTGAAAGGTATCAATCTCGTGGCTACGTCCAACTATGCTGGAGCAATAGGCCATCTGGGCGCAAGCGGCAGCGTGAGCGACCTCACGCTCGAGGGCACGGCCACCTCTACTGGTTCGCAGCAATACATCGGCGCCTTTGCCGGCATTGCCGAAGGCCCCTTTGTGAACTGCGTCAACAAGGTCAATGTCACAGGCGCTACTGTGGGCGCTGCGGGCTTTGTAGCCCTGGCCAAGGACGGTGTCGACTTCACCCGTTGCCACAACGAGGGCAACGTGACTGCGCCGCGTGGCCAGGTAGCTGGCTTTGTTGCCAACAGTGAAGCCACCATCCACTTCACCAACTGCTACAACATGGGCAAGATAAGTGCCACGGCCAGCGGTGCTGGCTATGTGGCCGGCTTACTGGCACGGGGCTACAGCTCTCACTTTGTGCGTTGCTACAACACGGGCGAGATTGTGGGCTCGACTACGGGCCTGTATGTGGGCGGCCTCTATGGCAGCTCCGAGAGTGCGCCCGACACGGTGCGCTTTGTCGACTGTCACAACGACGGTGCAGTGAGCGGCGGCAGCGATGTGGCCGGCCTGATGGGCGGTACCGACTATTTGTCGTCGGTCTATGACGCCACCGGCGCGTTGACCAAGGCTCCCATCTATGCCGCTGGCTGCTACAACACTGGTGCAATCACTGCATCCTACTATTCCAGCGAGAGCGCCTGCGCCGGCCTGCTGGGCATGGTCACCCCGTGCTCCCAGGTGCTCGACTGCTACAACACGGGCGCGGTGACCTCGACACTTGTCACGGGCAGCCGTGCCCGCTACAACCTGAACACGGCTGGCCTTGTGGGTCGCTCTTTCGTGTCGGGGGCTGCCATCTATCCTGTCATCAAGCGCTGCTACAACACGGGCGCGGTCAAGGGCTATGTGCAAGTGGGCGGCATCATGGGCGATGTCGACAGCTATGAGCTGGTCGACAGCTGCTACAACACGGGCACGGTTTCTGGCCTGTCATGGGTGGGCGGCATTGCCGGCTACGCCTCGGGTCAGCATGGCGAGATCATCAACTGCTACAACACGGGCGACGTCGATGCTACACGAGTGGCTGCCGGCGGCGCCGTGGGCTTCAGCCAGCTGGTGCTGCACGTGACCAACTTCTACAACACGGGCCACATTGTCGCTCAGCAATGCTCGGGCGGCGTGGGCGGCCAGTCGTCGGTGATGGCCAGCAATTGTGCCAACTACGGCACGGTGACGGCTGTCGAGGCCGCAGGCGGCCTTGTGGGTGCCTGCAAGAATAGCTATGGCTACACGCAGGTCTACAACAGCTACAATGCAGGCCTCATCGAGTGTGACAGCCTCGCCACAGCTTCCAGCCTGATTGGCGACATGAACGCCCGCAATGCCAGTGTCAACCTGGTTTCGGGCAGCTGCTATGTGACCGACTTCAATCACTTCGACGCCGACTCGCTGGGCACGCCTGTCACCGTGAGAGAACTTGCCCGTGCGACGAGTGTGAACGGCAACAAGGCCGCTGCCAGCAAGGTGAAACAGCTTGCCGACCTGCCCGATGCCCAGCCTCACTATCTTGAGGACCCGGCCTCGGCTGGCTGGGACTATGGCGACGACTACACCTGTCCCATTGTGAAGGGACTCGAAGCCACCGATGCCGCCAAAGCCTATGCCGCAGCTGTGGTGCCCGCCGAGGGCAACAGCTACGATTGCGTGACGGCCAACTTCAACGTGGGTGTCCCCGCTGGCGTGACCTGGACGCTCGACACGGCCCTGGTGAGCATCGACGGCAACAATGCTGTCGTGGCGCCCGGAGCTGTTGGCAAGGTGACGCTCACCGCTCACTGCGGCCAGTACAGCCGTAGCTGGACGGTGACCTTGCAGGTCCCCACAGCGGTCGACGGCGTTGACGTGGCCCAACATGCAGTGGTGAGCGAGATGTACTTCAACCTGAGCGGCGTGCAGGTGGCCAAGCCTGAGGCTGCCGACGGACAGGTCTACATCGTGGTGCGCAAGTACGACAACGGCGCAACCCGCGCTGTGAAAGTGAAAAATTAGCATGCATTGGGCACTTCCCTGGGGCTCCTCGTTGCAGGAGTGCCCAGGGTGATGCCTCTTGGTATCACACAACGACAACAAGCCCCCGAGGCAACTGCTTCAGGGGCTTGTTGTGTTTCTTGTTGCTTGCCTCGGTGGCTCTATGCGACGACGCCCAGGGCTGCTTGCAGGCGGGCCACAAACTCGTCGGCCTGCGCGATGGTGAGCACCAGCGGCGGCAGCAGCCTTATCATGTTCTGACCCGATGCGCCGGTAAACACGTGCTGCTCGCTTATGAGCCTGCTGCGCAGCTCCTTGACGGGGTAGTCAAACTCGAGCCCTATCATCAGGCCGCGGCCGCGCACGCTCTTGATGCCAGGCACGGTCTTGAGCCGCTCGAGCAGGTGCTCTCCCACGATGCGTGCATTGTCGACCAGGTGCTCTTTTTCAAAAATCTCGAGCACTGCAATGGCTCCGGCACAGCCCAGGTGGTTGCCGCCGAAGGTGGTGCCCAGCTCGCCGTAGAAGGGTTTGAACTGAGGCCCAATGATGAGGCCGGCCATGGGGTAGCCATTGCATATTCCCTTGGCCACCGTGATGAGGTCGGGCTTGATACCCGACCACTGGTGGGCAAAGAACTTGCCTGTGCGGCCGTAGCCCGACTGTATCTCGTCGGCAATGAGCACCACGCCGGCGCGGGCGGTGAGCTCGCGCAACTGGCGCATAAACTGGTCGCTGGGAATGTTGATGCCCCCCACGCCTTGTATGCCCTCGATGATGACGGCTGCCACGTCGCCCTTGTCAATTTCGGCTGCCACGGCCTCGATGTCGTTCAGCGGCACAAAGGTGACGTCGCCGTTGATGTTGACCGGTGCCTTTATCTTGGGATTGTCGGTGGCCTCAACGGCCAGCGAGGTGCGGCCGTGAAAAGCCTTGTCAAAGGCCACCACGCGCTTCTTGCCTGTGTGGAAAGACGCCAGCTTCATGGCATTCTCGTTGGCCTCGGCGCCCGAGTTGACGAGAAACAGCTGGTAGTCGTCGTAGCCGCATGCAGCGCCCAGCCTTGCGGCGAGCTCGCGTTGCAGCGGGTTGACCACCGAGTTGGAGTAGAACACCAGTTGCTGTGCCTGCCGGGTGAGCGCCTCGACATAGTGGGGGTGGCTGTGACCCACCGATATCACGGCATGGCCGCCGTAGAGGTCGAGATACTCGGTGCCCTGGCTGTCGTACACGTAGCAGCCGCGCCCTTTCACAATCTCTACATCAAAGAGTGGATATACGTCATATAGTTTCATTTTTTCTTCTGTGTTTTTTTGCAATTGTTCTTGTTGTGAGCGTCAGAATGCCGATGCCTTGAGCCTGAGGCCGGTGCGCTCGGGCAGGCCGAAGAGCAGGTTCATGTTGTGCACCGCTGTGCCGCTGGCGCCCTTGAGCAGGTTGTCGATGACCGAGGTCACGAGCAGCTTGCCGTCGATTTTGTCGAGGTGCAGCAGGCACTTGTTGGTGTTGACCACATCCTTGAGGTCGACTTCCTTGTCGGTGACTGTGGTGAAGCTGTGGCCCTCGTAGTAGCGCTGGTAGAGCTCCTTGAGCTCGTCGAGGCTGGCCTCGCAACGGGTGTAGACTGCTGCCAGAATGCCACGCGAGAAGGGCCCGCGCATGGGGATGAAATCAATCTCGCCCGGCAAGTCGCCCTGCAACTGCCTGAGCGATTGCCCCACCTCGGCCAGGTGCTGGTGGCGGAAGGGTTTGTAGACCGATAGGTTGTCGTTGCGCCACGAGTAGTGCTTGGTGGGGCCGGGTTTCACGCCGGCTCCGGTGCTGCCCGTCACGGCAGTGATGTGCACATCGCCCTTGAGTATCCTGGCCTGGGCCAGCGGCAAGAGCGCCAGCTGCAGGGCAGTGGCGAAGCAGCCAGGATTGGCCACATGGCGGCAGCCTGGCTGGCTGAGCCGATGGCGGTTGAGCTCGGGCAGGCCGTAGATGAAGTCGTGTGTGCCGTCGTCAATCCTGAAGTCCTGAGAGAGGTCGATGATGCGCAAGTTCTCGGGCACCTGGGCCTTGTGTTGCTCCAAGAATGGCTTGGAGAAGCCGTGGGGCGTGCACATGAAGAGCACGTCGATGTCGTCGAGCGGCGTCGAGCTGGAAAACACCAGGTCGGTGTCGCCCGTGAGGCCCTGATGCACGCTGTCGACGCGCTTGCCGGCCTGGCTTGTGCTCGATATCCAGCGCAGCTCGGCCTCGGGGTGGTTGACCAGCAAGCGCACCAGTTCGCCGGCGGTGTATCCTGTGCCGCCTATTATTCCTGCTTTTATCATGGGCCTATAAGTCGTCGTCGGCAATGCCGTTTTTGAGTTGGTTGTAGTGATAGATCTTGAGCGGATTGGCGTAGATCTTGGTGTAGCCCTTCACGTCGTCGGCCGTCCAGGCCTTGTTCATCTCGCCATACTCGCCAAAGCCTGTCTTGCTCAGGTCGAATGGCGACTGCACGCCCACCAGGTCATAGCGGTAGGGCTTGAGGTCGATGATGACCTTGCCGGTCACGTTGCGCTGGCTCTTGGTGAGGTAGGCCTCGATGTCGCGCATCACGGGCTCCAGGTAGTAGCTCTCGTGGAAGAACATGCCATACCAGTTGCCCAGTTGCTCTTTCCAGTATTGCTGCCACTTGGTGAGGGTGTATTTCTCGAGCAGCTTGTGGGCGGCGATGATGAGCAGCGGAGCGGCAGCCTCAAAGCCCACACGGCCCTTGATGCCGATGATGGTGTCGCCCAGGTTGATGTCGCGCCCTATGCCGTAGGGGGCCACCAGGTCTTCGAGATCTTGTATGGCCTTCACCTTGTCGTCGTAGTGGCGGCCGTCGATAGCGTCGAGCTCGCCTTTCACAAAGTCGAGCGTGAGGCGCTTGTCGTCGTGGGCCGTCATGGGACGCAAGAATGCGCTCTCGGGCAGATTCTCGTCGCTGTGCAAGGTCTCCTTGCCGCATATCGAGGTGCCCCACAAGCCCTCGTTGTAGCTGTATTCCAGCTTCTTGAAGTCGCCCACAAAGCCGTGGTCCTTCAAGTAGTTGATCTCGTAGTCGCGGGTGAGCGACAGGTCGCGTGTGGGGGTGATGACCTTGATCTCGGGTGCCAGCACCTGGAAGGTGAGGTCGAAGCGTATCTGGTCGTTGCCGGCGCCGGTGCTGCCGTGGGCCACGCAGTCGGCTCCTATCTTTTTGGCATATTTGATGATGGCGATGGCCTGGAACATGCGCTCCGAGCTCACCGAGATGGGGTAGGTGCCGTTGCGCAGCACGTTGCCATACACCATGTACTTGATGCTCTTGTTGTAGTACTCCTGGGTGATGTCGAGGTTCACGTGCTTCACGGCGCCCAGCTCGAGGGCGTGCTTCTCGATGGTGGCCAGCTCCTGGGCACTGAAGCCACCCGTGTTGGCTGTGGCGGTGTACACGTCGTAGCCGCAGTCCTCGCTCAGGTATTTCACTGCAAACGAGGTGTCGAGCCCACCGCTGTAGGCCAGCACCACCTTCTCGCGGCGCTTGGGCTGCGTGCTGCTGCTGGCGGCCTTGTAGTCGACCGGCGGCTCGCCTATGTGCTCGGCCGGGTCATAGAGCAGGGCAGTGCACAGGCACTTGGCCCCGCCGTTGCGTTGCAGTATGTCGTAGTTCACACAGCTCTCGCAGCCTTTCCAGAACTCCTTGTCGCGGGTGAGCACCTCGAAGGTCACTGGCTTGAAGCCCAGCTTGGTGTTCATGTTGAGCACTGCAGCTCCGGTCGTGAGGCTGAATACCTTGGCCATCGGGTAGCGCTCGCGCGCCAGGGCAAATACTCGTCGCTTGATTCGTGAGGCCACGCCTATGCCTCTGAAGTCGGGATGGACAATGAGTCCTGAGTTGGTTACAAACAGCTTGTGGCTCCAGCTCTCGATGTAGCTGAAGCCGGCAAAGCGGCCGTGATACAAGGCCAGCACGGCCTTGTTTTCAAGCATCACTTTTTCTACATAGGCGTGGGTGCGCTTGGCAATACCGGTGCCGCGCACCTTGGCAGCGTCAGACATCGTCTCGATAATCTCATCGATGTACTTGAGATGTTCCTTTCCTGCTACCACGATTTCAATGTCGTTGATGTCAATCATTTCCTTTCTTTTTTATACGAATCAAAAAACGTGTAAGTGTCAATCTGCGTGTGTGTGCATATATACAATATACCCCTTGCACATCGTCATCGTCCCTGTGTGACAGGGGGAGATGCCGAAGCGCATCAGGGTCTATTGTTAGGGCGTGTGTGTGAAAGCGTGTGGAGGCGTTCTCTCTGTGAGGGGAGAGAACTATTGATTCTGCTCTATGGGCACAAAGCGCGAGAAAAACTTGATGGCCTCCTCGTGGGTCACTCCCTCTCGCAGGATGGCAAACACGGTGTCGGCACCTGCAATCGTGCCCAGAATGTCGCGAGAGTGGCTCATGTCGATGTCATAGGCCAGGCCGGCTGCATAGCCGTTGCGGGTCTTGATGACAGCAAAGTTGCCCGAAAACTCGAGCGAAACAAAGCCAATTTGTGAGTTTACGGTCATGCTACGCTGCCCCTTCAAGAGCAACGAGTCTTGCAGGCCGTTGCTGTCGGGGATGATGTACATGTAGTTGCCAAGGTCGTTAGCTACCTTGGTGATCTTCAACGCTTTCAAGTCGCGCGAGAGGGTGGCCTGAGTCACATCAATTCCACGTGTCTTGAGCATCTCGGCCAGCTCGTTTTGACTCCCAATCGTATTCTTCCTGATCAATTCAATGATCATCTGAAGTCTGTTTCTCTTATTTTTCACGATTTTCTAAAATTGTAATCAAGTTACACATTCCGGCTTATTTATAACAAATTGCAACCCGTGAGGCTGATTAATCATAAATTTCCAATCACAAAGATAAAAATAAAATTATTAATATTGAACACAATTTCGTTTCGAAAGTGAAAACTTTTTTAAAAACACCCTTTTTTCCCCTACAAAACGCCTTTTTTTGCCGACAAAAAATTTTTTTTTCTGCTCGCTTGTCGCTCTTGGTGATACTTGACGCAGTGACGACTGGCATGCGCGCGCGTGTGGGGGAGTGTGCATGCGATATCGCGTGCGAGGGTGAAAAAAAGCAACGCCCCCTCCGTGCGTTCCAGCAGGAGAAGGCGAGAGGAATACCTAACGTTCAATAGGGTCTCTTATTCCGTCTTGAGGTCTTTCACGCGCTATAGTTTGACTAACCTGAATATAAGTTTTAATTTAAGATGAATTAAACAAAAATTATATACCCAAACCGTGATTACGGTTTTCTATTACTCATAGTGTTTTGTACTTTATCACTTGTAAACTTGCATTGCATCATGTGATTTGCTTTGAAATATATATATAATAATTAGTGTAATTCTACATCGTTTTAGGTCATGTTTCTTGCTCGGGAAAATGGCCGGTAAGAAACATTTTTCTTAAAAACATTACAAATATAGTGCAAATTACCATATAAACAAAATAAAATTGAGCAAATTGATATATTTTTTATGTTGTCTGGGTGCTTGCCGCTGTCCTATGGCTTGGCTATGAGCCGCTTTGGTGGTTGCTGCAGGTGTAGGGAAAAATGAAGATGACCCATGCATCACGCACAAGTCATCTCGTTGTAAACCTTAAAACATCTTTTACCGGCCGTTACCTATTCTATATACGGCCGTATCTTTATGTTGTCGCCCCGTCTTGACTTGCCGGCGGCCTGTGACGGGCCTGCCCTGCAGCAGGGGGGCGCTACATGTCGCTTTTTGCTCATCGGCACACTCTCTTGGCCTGTGTTGAGTAGTTTCTTGGCGTGGCACAGTGGAAAAACGCACAATGTGCACGGTCCTGGTATCGCAGCTTGTTGTGGTCGATGTTGCACAGCGGGCATAGGTGCCCTATTTCTACAAAGGTAAACATATTTTCGGTATGTGCCAAGGTTTTTTCTTGTTTTTACCCCGTATTTTTAAGGGTTTATCACATTTTGCCCGTTTTTTTACATTTTTGTCCTAAAAAGGGTTGCATTGCTTGCAAGTCTTAAAAATATTTTTGAAATTTGCAACTTGACAAATATCTCTGTTGAACCCTGCATTGCATGTTTTAGATAGGATTTTACCCTTCTTAAATCTGCTTGAAGAACAAATATTACTATTGTTAACAACAACTTTTTATATCTTACAAGAAATGAGAAAATTTTTGCTTTCAATTGCTGTGGCCCTGGTCGCATCGGTCCAAGGGCTTGCAATACCTGCACTTCCCACCCCGTTTGCGGTCACTCAGCCCGACGGGTCGCAGCTCACTGTGCGCCTGCACGGCGATGAGTACTACAACTACTATACCACGCTCGACGGCTACACCGTTGTGAAAAACGACGCAGGCTACTATGTGTATGCCCAGAAGAATGGCGGCGTGCTCGCTCCCACGGCAGTCGTCGCCCGCCCGCAGGCCGAGCGCTCGGCTGCCGACCAGGCCCTGCTCTCCACACTGGGCAAGAACCTGATCGACGACACGCGCTCGAGCGCCTCGCGCAAGGCACGTGCGCAGCGCGACCGGGCCATGAAGGCCAGCGCCTTCGACTACAGCAAGTTCAGGGGCCTCGTTGTCCTGGTGCAGTTCAACGACTGCAAGTTCTCGCGCAGCGATGCGGCCGACTTCTATGAGAAGATGATCAACCAGGAGCACTACACGGGCTACACCAACGAGGACGGCAGCAGGAGCACCTACGGCGCCTTTACGGGCAGCGTGCGCGACTACTTCCGCGACAACTCGATGGGCAAGTTCAACCCCCGCTTCGACGTGGTGGGTCCTGTCACGGTCAACCTCTCGGTCGACTCGCCCCAAGGCTCTCAGAACATGTCGCCCCTGCTGGCCCAGTCGTTGAAGCAATTGAAGGGCAAGGTAAACTTTGCCGACTATGACACCGACGACGACGGCTATGTCGACATGGTCTACTTCATCTTTGCAGGCGTGGGCAGCAACACCGGCGAGGCCCCCAGTCACGTGTGGCCTCATGCCAGCTACTACTCCTATCCCATAGGCGGCAAGACGATAGGCCGCTATGCCTGCTCGTGCGAGTTCTACAGTGCCCGCCAGGGTATTCTCGACGGCATAGGCACCATTTGCCACGAGTTCAGCCACGTGCTGGGTCTCGAGGACCTCTACGACACCGACTACTCGGGCAGCGGCGGCGAGAGTGTGACACAAGGCACCTGGGAGATCATGTCGGGGGGTGGCTACAACAACTATGCCCGCACTCCAGCCGGCTACTCGGCCTACGACCGCTATTCGCTGGGCTTCTGCACACCCAAGGTTGTCAACGCCCCGGGCACCTATACGCTGCCGGCCTTCAACTCGGGCAACGAGGCCCTTATCCTCAAGACACCCACGGCCAATGAGTTCTTCATCATGGAGAACCGCCAGCTCGAGGGCTGGGACGCCTATTGCCCGGGCCACGGCATGCTCATCAACCACGTCGACTCGACCAACGTCAGCGTGTGGACCAGCAACCAGGTGAACTGCAAACCCGAGCACAACTACTACAAGTTTATGCCTGCCGGCGGCGCTTCGCAGTCGTCGGCCAGCGACCCCTTCCCGGGCACTGGCGCCGTGACGATGATTACCAACGCCACCGAGCCCAACCTGCTCTCGTGGGCCCAGGAGAGTTGCCCCTATATCATCACCAACATTGCCGAGGAGGATGGCAACATTACGCTCAAGATTGCCAACGATGCCGTGATTGGCGATGTCGAGGACTTTGAGGAAATGGCAGCCACCACCGCTACCAACCTGGCCGACGTGCAAGGCAAGTATGCCACTTGGTCGTTTACCAAGTGCAATGTCACAGCCCCCGGCAGCGGCAAGGCCAGCGGCGAGCACTCGGTGGCCATGAAGCTGCCCAGCGCCATCACCAGCGGCGACACCTACTATGACGCCTATCAGGTGAGCTTCAAGGTGTTTAACCCGCTCTCGATGACTGTGAAATACACCTTGTCGACCTCGACCGACGGCGGTGCCACCTGGACCAATGCGGCCTCGGCCACGGGCGAAACCACGCAGACGGTGTCGGGCAATGGCACTCACGTGCTCTATTGGGTGGTCAACACCAAGCAAGACACTCCCACACGCTATCGTGTGATCCTGACTACGGGCAGCAAGACGTCGGCCGTTTATCTCGACGACTTCACGCTCTACTACACCGGCAAGCGCGCAGGATCGGCCACGGGCGACATCAACGGCGACGGGGTGGTGAATGTGACCGACGTCACTGCCCTCATCAACGTTATCCTGGGTTCGGCCTCCTACGATGCCTCGCTGTGCGACATCAATGGCGACGGCACGATCAACGTGACCGACGTCACCGCTCTGCTCAACCTCATCCTCGCTGCCGAGTGATACAACCCTGCACAAGCTACACTTCGGGCTGTGCCTGCTCACACGGCTGCTCGAGGTGTAGCTGTTTTTTCCCCCCACATTTACACATCTATTTACACCTATTATTATCACTGTTCATGAAGAAATTTTTCTTGTTGCTCATGGGCTTGCTCTCGGCAGTGAGTGCCATGGCAATACCCGCATGTCCCACACCCGCTACTGTGACCCAGCCCGACGGCAGCACGCTCACGCTCATGCTGCAGGGCGATGAGCACTACCACTTCAACACCACGCTCGACGGCTACACCGTCGTCAAGAATGCCCAGGGTGCCTATGTGTATGCCGCCCAGAGCGGCCGGCGCCTGGTGGCTACCAGCGTCGTGGCCCACGATGCCGCAGCACGCACTGCTGCCGAGACGGCCTCGTTGCAAGCCACAGCACGCTTCCTGGTCGATGCCGACGCCTGGAGCCAAGGCCAAAAGTCGAAAGCACGCAGCCGCCACGCCCGCCGCAAGCTGTTGCGCGACGACTTGCTCGACTACAGCAAGTTTCGCGGCTTGGTTATCTTGATCAACTATAGCGACCGCAAGTTTGCTGTCGACAGCACTTTCTACGAGGCAACACTCAACGACAAGGATTTCACCGGTATCACGGTCAACGGCCGCTATGAGTCCTACACGGGCAGCGTGCGCGACTACTTCTACGACAACTCCAATGGCGTCTTCGACCCCCATTTCGACGTCTATGGCCCTGTCGACGTCGACTATGCTTCGACCGATGGTCACGAGAATTACACCAGTATTTTCCTTTCGGCCATCAATAAGCTCGACGGCGCGGTCGACTTCAGCAAGTACGACACCGACGACGACGGCACTGTCGACATGATCTACTTCATTGTGGCAGGGTACACCTCCAACTACAGCGGCAACAACAGCAGCTACCTGTGGCCCCACATGTCGTCGCTGTCCTACTACAGCTCGCAAGCCTACGACGGCGTCTACCTGGGCCGCTACGCCAGCTCGGGTGAGTACTACGGCTGGGAAAGTCAGGGTCGCAACAAGCACGACGGCATAGGCACGATATGCCACGAGTTCAGCCACGTGCTGGGTCTTGAAGACCTCTACGACACCGACTATGGCGAGAGCGGAGGCCAGAGCGACCACCCGGGCGCCTGGGAGGTGATGGCTGGCGGCAGCTACAACAACTATGGCCGCAACCCGGTGGGCTACTCGCTCTTTGAGCGCACTGTGCTGGGCTTTGCCACCCCCGACACGTTGCAGGCCGGCAAGCACTACACCATGGGCGCGCTCAATGCTACCAACCATGGCTACGTCCTGACCACGCAGGAGCCCACCACCACCTTCTATCTCGAAAACCGCCAGCGCACCAAGTGGGACAGCTATCTGCCTGGTCACGGCATGCTTGTGTCGCGCGTCGACATGAGCAACCTTGACGTGTGGGCGAGCAACAAGGTGAACTGCAACCCCAGCCACAACTACTATGTGGTGCTGCGGGCCGGCAATGCCAAGGGCGGCAGTGCCAGCGACCCCTTCCCGGGCACGGCTGGCGTGACCAAGCTCACCAACACCACACAGCCCAACCTGCGCACCTGGGGCAACTCGATGAGCCAGATGCTGCTCGACAACATCGCCGAGCAGGAGGGCATCATCTCCTTCGACGTCAAGGCCGATGGCTCGATCAAGAAGATTGTCGAGGATTTTGAGGCCATGCCTGCGACCAGCGCTACAACGGCCAGCGGCGTGCAGGGCAACTTCACCACCTGGAGCTTCACGCGCGCTGGTGTGGCCGCCCCGGCCAGCAAGGCCGTGCGCAACGGCGAGCACGCCGTGGCTATGAAGATGCCCGGCGCGGTGTCGATGGCCAAGCCTCTTGCCTTCGACCCCTTCCAGATCGAGGCCACCGTCTACAACACGTCCAACTCGGCTGCCACATTCAAGCTCTACTATCTCGTGCCCGGCGACTCGGCTGCCGACTGGAAGGAGTATGCCGGCTCCGACATCGCAGTGCCTGCCAAGTCGAGCCTCAAAGCGCAGTGGAACGTGACCCTCACCGGCCCCGTGCAGTACCGCATCCTGCAGTCGGGCGGCAGCAAGTCGCTGCCTTGCTACATCGACGACATCACTTTCTCCTATTTCCCCGTCGACGGCGATGTGAATCTCGACGGCGTGACCAATGTGAGCGATGTCTCGGCACTCACCAACGTGGTGCTGGGCGCCACTCCGCTCTATGCGCCGCTGAGCGACCTGAACGCCAACGGCAGTGTCGACGTGAGCGACGTGACCACGCTCATCAACATGGTGCTCGGCAACTGACGCACAGCGCTATATAGACAAAAACAAGTCTCCAGGCACGCCACGCTTGTTGTGGTCGAGGCCTGGAGACTTGCTTTATCTTCTCGTGTGGTCGGGGGCTTCTCACCCCTCACCATGCACACAGGAGCCTGCGGTCACCACCGCTGGCTCCTGTGCCGGAATGTGGGTGCTCAAGATGCGCCACGGCTTGGGATATAGGTTGTTGGCACGGCTGCCCAGGTTGTTGGCAAAGCCTATGGGGCTGCCGTGGTGGGTGAGCAGCACATAGCCCCGAGGAGCATCGACCACGACGGTCTCGCCGCGCATGTAGGCCATGGCAGTGGCATAGTCGACCTCGCAGCGGGCAAAGGCCTCGGGATTGAGCGCTGTCGACAGGGCCAGCGCTTGGCTGGGCACGCAGTTCTTGCCCTTGACCGTGCCCAGCGTGATGCCCTCGTGCAGCACGTGCAGGGCCCCGTGCAGCAGGGCCGCGCAGGGCTCAAGGTCGTGCGGGATGGCTACGATGGTGTCGCCGCGCATGGCCAGGCTGTAGTCGCCGGCGCAGTCGAGCCAGTGCTCGGTGCCGCGTGGCCAGGCGGTGTTGCCTCGGGCCTTGCCGGCTTTCATCTTGGGCGGTCTTGCCTTGCCCTCGGGCTTGCGCAGCACGGCCATGAAGAGACCCTCGCCGCGGGTGAGGTGGGGCATGAAGCGGTAGCAATGGGCGCTGGTGCCTATGCCGGGGTGCACCTTCCAGCCAGCCTCGACCGGCACCTCGACCGTGGTGGCCTGGCAGGTGTCGATGAGGTGCTGCACCACTTGCTCGTTTTCCTCGCTGTTGTAGGTGCACGTGCTGTATATCAGCAGTCCGCCTGGCTTGAGGGCGTGCCAGGCATCGTCGACGATGCTGCGCTGCAAGGCGGCGCACTGGCGCACCAGCGCCGGGCTCCACTGGGCCACAGCCTCGGCCTCCTTGCGCATCATGCCCTCGCCGCTGCACGGGGCGTCGACGGCCACCACGTCGAAGTAGTGCCTGAGTTGCTTGAAGTCGCTGGCAGGGTTGCTGGTCACAAAGCAGCGCGGGCTGCCCCACTTGGTCACGTTCTCGCACAGCACGCGAGCCCGTTGAGGCATCACCTCGTTGGCCACCACGGTCGAACCTGGCGGCAGAGCCTGGATTGCCGCGGTGGTCTTGCCCCCGGGCGCGGCACACAGGTCGAGGTAGTGCACCGGCCCGTCGACGAGCGAGTCGATGACGTGGGCTATAAACATCGACGAGGCGTCTTGCACATAGTACAGCCCCGTCTGGAAAGCGGTGTCGAAGGTGAAGGGCTCCCGCCCCGCAAGATAGCGCCCCGCTGGGCACCAGGGCACAGGCTCCAGTCCTGTCGTGCGGGCTTCATGCGCCCCCTTGGCCGTGTTGAGGCGTATCGACACTGCTGGCGGCGTGGTGGTGATGGCCGCTGCGAGGGCCTCCCACTCATGGGGCAGCAGCGCTTGCAGCTGCGCTATAAATTGTTGTGAAATCTCCATACTTTACTTTACAATTGTCATTTTACAAGATTCGGCCGCTTGACAGGGGGTCAGGCGGCCGAATTGCTGTTTCGATAGATCGTCACTGTGGTGTGGTGTTGCGTATCTAAAGGAATTGGCAAGGTCTTGTTTTCCTTAGGTTTTGGCCGTGTCGCGGGCCGCTGCCATCAAGTGTCGAGGGTGGCGTAGGTGGCGTTTTCCTCGATAAACTTGCGGCGCGGTGCCACATCCTCGCCCATGAGCATCGAGAAGGTGTGGTCGGCCGAAGCGGCGTCCTCGACGCGCACGCGCTTGAGCATGCGGTTTTCGGGGTCCATGGTGGTGTCCCACAGTTGCTCGGGGTTCATCTCGCCCAGACCCTTGAATCGCTGCACCTTCACATTGCGCTCCTCGCCCTGGCCGTACTTGTCGATAAACGTGCGCACCTGCTGATCGGTCCAGCAGTACTCCTGGTTGTTGCCCTTCAGGCAGCGGTACAGCGGCGGCGTGGCTATGTAGAGGCACCCGTGGGTGATGATGTCGGGGATACAGCGGTAGAAGAAGGTCATGAGCAGCGTGGCGATGTGGGCACCGTCGACATCGGCATCGGTCATGATGATCACGCGGTGGTAGCGCAGCTTCTCAAACTCGAAGTTCTTGGGATCGGTGATGCCCAGGGCGCGGAAGATGTTGACCACCGACTCGCTCTCGTAGATTTTGTGCTCCATCACCTTCTCCACATTCAGTATCTTGCCTCGCAGCGGCAATATGGCCTGGAAGTTGCGGTCGCGGCCCTGCTTGGCGCTGCCGCCTGCCGAGTCGCCCTCGACCAGAAACAGCTCGCTCTGGGCCGGGTCCTTGCACGAGCAGTCGGCCAGCTTGCCGGGCAGTCCCGAGCCCGAGAGCGGCGACTTGCGCTGTATGCGCGCCCTTGCCGTCTGGGCGGCGTGCCGTGCCGTGGCGGCCAGTATCACCTTCTCGACGATGGCCTTGGCCTCGTTGGGGTGCTCCTCGAGGTAGTTGCCCAGGGCCTCGCGCACGCTCGAGTCGACGGCGCCCATCACCTCGGTGTTGCCCAGCTTGGTCTTGGTTTGGCCTTCAAACTGCGGCTCCAGCACCTTGACCGATATCACGGCGGTGAGCCCCTCGAGAAAGTCGTCTTTGTTGAGCTCCACCTTCACCTTGTCGAGCATCTTGTTGTCCTCGGCATATTTCTTGAGCGTGGCGCCCAGGCCGCGGCGGAAGCCCGTGAGGTGCGTGCCGCCCTCCACGGTGTTGATGTTGTTGACAAACGAGTAGATGTTTTCCTTGAACGAGTCGTTGTAGGTCATGGCCACCTCAATAGGAATGTTGTTCTTATTGCTGTGGATGTGTATCACGTCGCCTATGAGCGAGGTCTTGCCCTCGTCGAGAAAGCGCACAAAGTCGTTGAGGCCCGTCTCGCTGTAGTACACCTCGCTGTGCGGCTTGCCCTGCTCGTCGAGGTCGCGCATGTCGGTGAGCGTGAGACGCACCCCGGCATTCAGGTAGGCCAGGTCGCGCAGCCGCGTCGACAGTATGTCAAACTGGTAGACCGTGCTCTGGAATATCGTGGCATCGGGGTGGAACTGGATGGTGGTGCCGTGGTCGCTCTCGGCGCAGTCGCCTATGATGCTCACCGGGCTGGTGGGCTTGCCATAGGCATACTCCTGCATGTAGACGTGACCGCCGCGCCGCACCTCGGCGCGCAGGTAGTCGCTCAGGGCGTTCACGCAACTCACGCCCACGCCGTGCAGACCGCCCGACACCTTGTAGGAACCTTTGTCAAACTTGCCGCCGGCATGCAACACGGTCATCACCACCTCGAGGGCCGACTTGTGCAGCTTCTCGTGCTCGTCGACGGGAATGCCGCGGCCGTTGTCTTTCACTACGATCGAGTCGTCCTTGAGTATGGTCACCTGTATGTCGTTGCAGAATCCTGCCAGGGCCTCGTCGATCGAGTTGTCGACTACCTCCGACACCAGATGGTGCAGTCCCTTGACGTGTGTATCGCCTATGTACATCGACGGACGCTTGCGCACGGCCTCCAGGCCTTCGAGCACTTGTATGTTGTGCGCCGAGTACTTTTTCTCTACTTCTTCTTCTCTTAAATCTTCTGATGACATAAAAATTTCAGTTCTTTCTCTTCTCTGTGTTTCGTTGCGTGTGCTGCCTCGCTGTTTTTTGCCCCGTTTTCGGCCTTTTGGGCCCCGAAAACGGCCTCCTGGCAAGGCTTCGCCATAAAACGTACAAATTTACACAAAATCACGCGAAAGCTAAAATTTTGGCTCCTCATTTTTTCTTAAATTGTGTGAACCCCACATATCCCGGCCAGTGCAGTAGCGCCGGGGCGCGTCGGGTCGACAGCATGCAGCTGCAGTGCAGGGCTTGCGCTCGGCAGGGATCGCTTTACCGCCTGCCGTCGCCCTGTCGCCACCCAGGCAAGCCCCGTTAAGTGTCGCCACAGGCCGAAAACGTCGCTGTGTCGACCCATGGCGGGGCTTAAAAGTCTGGTTGTCATCATGTGCAAAAATTTCTGTCTCCGTTCAGCGCTATGGTGTTGCGATGCTTTTTGGGGGATTGAGAATTTTTGCACGTTTTGTTTCAACACTCAACCAAGGTTTCCTTTGGACAAATCTGGGTCTCGGGGCATGTGCGGCTCACCTCGATGCAATTGTCCTGGGTGTCGGGAGTGGGGCATGCGTTTTGGGGCGTTGACTGGACCACGCACTTGGGGCTGTCCTGGGTCATGGCGCAGCATATTCTGCCTCCCGACTCGGTTTTTATACACTTCTTGGAATCCATGCAATCGTAGTCGGTCGTGAGACACATGCAGTTACTCTCAAACGTGTCTGGACCACAGTTTTCTTTTGTACCTTCTTGTGGTTTCACCTCGCCACTGGAAGTGAGGCTGGAAACTACTTGTTTTTTTAGAGTGAGGTCTTCTTTCTTGATGCGTATCATAATGTTTTTTTTATTAGGGGTGAAATGTCGTTGTCAGCGCTTGTCGATGGTGATGCGCTTGTTGATGAGCTCGCCGTCCTGGGTGATGCCCTCGATGGTGAGCGTGTAGGCGGTGGCGCTGTTGTCGCTGGTGTAGAAG
>Ga0256404_1005368_pt1 | contig 22779 bp, 21 predicted proteins | sample RumenRJG_01DNA_FD_185990 | JGI IMG/M metagenome (GOLD analysis project Ga0256404, IMG submission 185990) | Bovine rumen microbial communities from Lethbridge, Alberta, Canada - RJG_01 | ecosystem: Host-associated > Mammals > Digestive system > Stomach > Rumen | place: Canada: Alberta | collected... | reverse complement strand
CCATCTGGGAGAAGGTGTTCCATCGTAACGAGACGGTTCTGGAGTATTTTCAACGGCTAACACTGATGGACTGTCTCTACTATATGCAACAAAGCGGGAAAGACTTTGTGTTGGAGATGTGCAATTTCCTAATAGACCAAATGGTCCAATCAGGAATGAGTCTAAGTGCTGACTGCACATTTGAAGAATACCGGCAAGTGATGAACGTGCTGGCAGGAAAAACGGAAATCAAAAAGTTTATACGGCTAAAGCAGACGGAGATCGGTGCGTTGCAAGACAAAAAGCGTCAGGCTGAGATACTGAAGATGTTATGTCTTGAGATGGGTACTGTTAATATCAATTATGAGAAGCCGCTTGACTATAACAAGGTGAACTATAACGACAGGCCATTTATCATGCTGAAGAACGGTGACGTGATACTATACCCAACAACTATTGGCGTTTGGGGATGGTATGAGATGTTGATGTCGCTACTGAGACTATCTGACAGTCAGATTGACAATAAGGTAGGACTGATGTTGGAGGAGCTGATGCACAATAAACTGCACCAGAAGGGCATCGCAACAAAGACGGGCAGGTATGTCGTGGATAAGATTGAAGGGGAGGCTGACGTGGTTATAGAAACCCCAGAAAAGATTCTTCTGGTTGAAATGAAGAAGAAAACCATTACGAGAGCTGCCAGGCAGGGACATATCTATCAGATTGTGCTTGACTTTGCTGGCAGTCTGCTCTATTCACAGGAGCAGTGTGTCAGGACTGATACGTTATTAAGGAGAAAGGGAAGTATCGATTTGCTAAAAAAGAAGAAGGTGGTTGACACCTTGGAATGGCAGGATAGAGAATCGGACAAGATAACTCTGACATTGTCAGACTACGGAACTTTGCAAGACAGGGCAGTATTGAGAAATGTACTGGATGAAATGTTGAAGTACCGTTTCACCATAGATGAAAAGGAGGTCAGAGAATTTGAAACTGACGAAAAGAAACAGGAACTGATCATTAAAGGGTATAAGACATTGTCAGAGAAACAAGACGATATGATTGCCTATCTTACCGAACAGAAACAGCAACACGATCCAGCAAAGACATGGAGTCCTTTCTTCAACTCATTCTTCTTTAATCTGGAGCAAATGTTCTTTATGGTGGGGCTCTCAAACAATCTTGATGAATTATATGACATGATTGACGCCCATCGGACACCGGTTATGGGAACCTTCGATTTCTGGCAGGAGTTCGATTGGAAAATGCAGATGCACGAGGGGGTGAAGAAATGTAGACATAAGTGAAAATGTGCTATGAAAGGGAATAAGCGATGAAGAAAGCATATGGTGTTATTATCATAGTTCTAACCGCAGTGTTATCAGCAGCAACATGGGTGCTGATAAGAAAGACTTCAAAAATCAAGAAACGACAACATAAAACAGACGAAGATAAAATAAAACATGTCGAAACCAATGAAATACCAACAGAAAATACATTAATAACTGAAGAAATCTGCACGGATGCCTTAGAAGATGACACTCATATCAGTCCTGTGAATACAGAGAAACATGAGAATACTTACGCGGAAAAGAAAACAATAGCCATGACAAAGTCACAATTCATCAATACTGCAGCTCTTATTGCTGCTCCAGTAGCAACATTGATTACAGCTTTAATAGCTTACTTTGCTCTTAAGGAGTCAATGTTGCAACGTGAGAATATGTATAGGCCTGAGCTCTACATTGGAGAAACTAAATTTATGGCGGACATCAGCGATATGTCCAAGATAAAATATTACCCGATAGTCAAAGATTCAATAATACGAGATAAACAGGTTAGTGCTCCATATTTAAAGATAAACAATATTGGTATGGGAACTGCATTGCACGTTAATGGTTATACAACGTTTAAATGGGAAATGTCATCTCCCATTCTCGCTAGGTTAAAGATGCCCCAAAAGAAGGGAAGACAATCTTCTGAAAATGTTTATATGCGTGGGAATGATTCTATTGTTCTGAGAGCTGGAACCGAAAATTTACGCTGGACAACCGATTACATCATGCCCATATCTCAAATAGGAGAGGGATACATGAAGGATTTGTTATCTCCTGACTTTAGAACTGTTATTAATGTTTCTTCATGGCTAATGAAAAACATCAATAGTCCCGTGATTTATTTTACTTTTCCTCTTGAATTGTCCTATAAAGACATCAATGATAAATGGAATTCAATTAAAAGAGATATTTTGATAAAATGCTCTAAGGGTATGAAGAGTAAAGATGAGTTCTTTATAACAATCTGTTCAGGACAAACTCTCCAGGAGTACTACAATGAAATGAAGAAGATGAATTCAGAAGAGGAGTGAGATGGCGAAGAGTAGAGAGGAACTGATGGAGGTACGGAAGCAGATGATTGCTCAGATGAAGCAGAAACTGCATGAATCGTGGTCATCGGAAGAGGATAGTTTGTTCTACTACCATCGTTCTGAGGATAGGATAGTTCTGTCGCATGCGTTGTTTTGGGTGATGACGCAGCCTCAGTGCCTGACGGGTAAGATTAGGAAGGAAAAGTTCTTTCTCTTGCTTCGACAGTATCAAGAGGAAATGCTTGATACTTATCTTCAGGATACCGAAGATTTCCCAACGATACTGCATGATTGTAATATCTTGTATGAGACTTTGCCAATGATTCTGAATAGCTCGCATTTAAGAGGCGAAAAGGGGACAAGTAAACTTGCTGCTATATCCGTCGTAGCCGCTGGTTATGGTGGTGACATGGATGAGGAATTGGCGAATGCCCTCTTAGACGACATGGACTTTGACCGGTATGGCAAGGTAAAGTGTAAGAAGATAGAAGAAAAACTCCCTCAACTCATGGATATGGTTGAGGTGGAGATTAAACGATAATTCTGGTAATATGTCAAAATTGTGTTTGGCACTTATGTACAACAAAGGTCAAAACACTAGTGTCCACTAAAAATGGACGAGTTTAAAAATTAAATAAATTAGGTTCACTTGAACCGCTTCGGTCTTTGTCATTTTTGAATATAGTTTTGTCGAAGAGATCTCTCAGATGCGTTGTGTCAGTGAGTGACATGCTGAGGATTTGCAGTACCTCATAAGTACTTCTTTTCAATCTCATGTCATGCTGCACGATGGCTACGAGACAGTAGGCACAAATAGCAGAGTAGATCTGTATTCTGACAGCACTCTCAGTTGTACCCCAGAACTTCTTGATCTTGAGGTGTTGTTTGAGCCACTTGAAGAACAGCTCTATCTGCCATCGATTCTTGTAGAGGTCGGCAACTTGCTGGGCAGTCAATTCCATGGCATTGGTCAGGAACATGAACTCACGGTTTTGCTCCTCATCATAGAACCGAACGAGCCTCAGATGCTCAGGATAACCTTTCTGACTACCGTAGACGGTCAGTTCAATCTCTGCATCAGTGAGTATTCCTTTGGACATCCTCCGCTTCCAACTGACGCACTTGTACTGCAAGTTTGTCTTGGCTCGCACAACGAAAAAGGACTCCATACGGTGTATCCGATAAAGTTCCTTGAAGTTGTTATAGCCACGGTCGAAGATGTAGTAAGCACCTATCTCTATGGGGATTTCCTTCATCGCCTTGGAATCATGGACTGATGCCGTAGTGATGTGGAAGAAGGCTGGAATCTGAGTCTCCAGGTCATATAGGGTATGAATCTTGATTCCACCCTTATGTTTGCGGAACTTGGCCCACCAGAAAACATCTAGGCATAGCGATATGGTCGTGGAATCGAAAGCATAGACATTACCGTCAAGCTTGAAGATGTCCGTAGCTCGCTTACGTCTTGCCTCACTCACGAGATAATAGGCATACTCCTCGAAGATTCGATAGTCGCGATTAGTATTGGCCTTTGCCAGATTACTTCTGGTAACATGCTTGCCTAAGCCAAGATGATAGCACTTCTGATAGTGTGCCTCAATGGCGATAATCAGATCACGCAGACTCTCGCGATTGCTCAACTGACCGAACATCAGCGTAAGGAGTTGGTTCCAACATGTAAAGTGTTTCACATAACGGTTCCCATCGTACTTGTCAACAATGTGACGGAACTTGTTATCGTCCAAGAATGCAACCAGTTGGGCAAAAACATACTTTGGTTTGTTCATATGCAGTCATCCATTTTGACTGCAAAGATACAAAATCAAATCGTCGCACCCGAAAAATCCCTGTAACTAACTATATTTCAATCATTTCAAAGAACGCTTAGCGATTTTTAGTGGACAGTAATGAGGTCAAAATAAACATTAAACTCTAAAACTATGAATCTAAAAGAATTAACGGAATATTTTGAGCATATTCGTTATCAGATTGTGTCATCGCCTGTAAATGGAACATCAGTTTTGCCTACAGGCGTAGGGAGTGGTTTTATCCTTGATTATAAAGGAGAATCGTTCTTTGTAACAGCAGACCATGTTGTGAATACTCATGATAACGGTATAAGGAGAGTTGATAAGAACGCATTCATTCAGACTAATAACATTGGCCAGGATGCAAATGGACGTTATTATACGGAGTTGGTAACGTTGGGCGGTATTGTGTTTTGTACTCATCTGAAAGTGAATATGAATACGGGTAGTGTTACCGAACTTCCACTGTTTGATGGTGCTTTCCTGATGATGAATGATTTCCAAAAAAAGGTCAACTATATTACAAACGAGTGTAAACTGAATGGCGCTCAGGTGGCTCTGGGTGAAAAGAAAAAGCATTTGGACTCTAGTTGTATCTGCGTAGCTGATAAAGATGAAGATTACTTTGTGTTTGGTAGAGTAAAACCAAAATTTGTGTTAGATCCAAGCGGGCAGATTGTAATGCAGTCTGAACTTATTTCCCACGATGGTTTGAAGTATGTCAGAGATGATGGGAATTATTATGTATTGAAGTATTCAAAGCCTGTTGTGCTGGCTGAATGGAAAGGATTAAGTGGGTCTCCTGTTATAAATCACCAAGGAGGATTGATAGGAATAGCTTGCGCTGTCAGTTCCAAAACTGATGAGGTATGGGTAAAGAAAATTCAGTGCATGTTACCCCTGTTTGATGCTGAGATATTGACGAATAAACAGCCATAATAATTGTAAGGTGGTAGAGATAAATCCGACATACGGCATCATCCGTTATTTCGTAATGTTAGGGAGGAGGACCGCACCCAATCCTATTGCTACCCTTCCTCCTCTGTGTATGGGGCATGGGTTGCTTCAGTATCTGACCAGCCTGCCTCATAATGTATATCATTACCTTCATGGTTGTGACTATCTACAGAGGGTGTTGTTGGCGGGTGTGAAGAGCGGGTTGGATGTTGATTTCATATTCAATGATTCTATAGAAGAACCACCGTTGAGTATTGCGTTTACAGAAGGACTTAATGTGTTCTTGATATGTACGGATAACGACGAAGAGCTGATAGAAATGAATATTAGCCTTTCAAGAATATGCACAAAGAATTGCCTGTTCTGGATTGATGAGACGAAAAAGGGCAAATTTGTAATGCCGCAAGTTGTGGCATCGGCAGAGGAATTTTGGGAATTCTTATTTGAATATGCAAAGCCGTTGATGTCAGAAATTGAAGCTCCGTTATGTGTCCCTTTATGTGGAGGGAGTGTGGAGTTTCCTTATTTTAAGCCTGCAAATATAACATTTTTCACATTGTCTTCTGCTTTGGGTAACTGGGGTGTTGGCACTCACATCAATAGTGAGGTGGAGTTTGAGCATCTGAAAGAAAAGACTTGCGAGGCCCTATCAGATATGTATGTCTGGAATAGACAGGAGAAATCAGTTGACATATTAAGTCAGCTATATAGCTTGTGTCGGGATGCTTTCAATACCGTATCAGGGAAAACGCTTGGTTTCAGCGACCAGAATTACCCTCCAATTGTTATTGCTGCACCATATACTACAAAGGATGTAAGAGATCTGTTCAAACTGATGGCGAAGTCGGAAGAGTCTATGCAAGCTATAGACAAAGTTGTTGAACTTGAACAGACTCCAAACTATTGCTATGATTTCAGTGCGGAATCAGTTGGTACAACTGACTTCAAGAAGATAAATGCTTTCATTAAACTGTTTCATGCTAGTAGGCTTGACTTCCTTGATATTGTGGCGAACCTTCACTGCTCTTTTCACTTTTCGCCATACTTAAGGTTGCCTATTATCTGTAAAAGCATAAATACAGAGCTGTCGTATGTTGGGGCTAAGAATAATGTGCAATTAGCCTATTCGAAAGACAGAATGGCATACGACAAGGCGATTCACAAGGTGGGTGAAATAATGGCTGAAAAATTGTTGGCTCCTAAAACGGCAAAAATGCTTGAGAAGATGCCTGCACAGATTGTGGCCATGACAGACCTGCCTATAGAATGGATGGAGGTGAACGGGATTCCTCTTGGTTTTACTCATGATGTATGCAGAATGCCGGAAACTCCCGCTTCTGGAATGTTGACTCATTATGGTATTGCTAGGTTTTCAAGTTTATACAGAATACCAGAGGACATACTGACAAAAACGCTAGTGGTATATGGATGTAGGGATGAGGCTTTTAAGGAGTGGCAAGATAAGGCAGACATTTGTGCCAGTGCCTTGGGTGCGAAGACGGAAATATGCTTAAGTTTGAAAGCTTTTGAGGACGCAGTGAAAAAGCATCAGCCTGAGTTGCTGATAATAGACACTCATGGAGGGACAGACCTTACACTCCACCAGAGCTACATATATATGGGAGATGAGAAGGTGTATCCCCAAGATATTTCTAAACGTAAAATCTCAGCTAGACTTGTGTTCTTGTCAGCTTGTAATACCGCTCCATGCTACAATGATGTGAATACTGTTGCTAATGCACTTCTTGAAGTAGGTGCTTCTGCGGTAACATCATCTTATCTTCCTTTAGATGTGGTGGAATCTTCTACATTGTATATTCGCATCATGAATCAGTTGAATATGGCAGCTAAGCAGGATATACATAGGAATTGGCTTGCCTTTATTTCACACATGCTGAGAACGTCGTTTATTATGACGCCATTGGTCGAAAACGCACGGCAGGAAAATGCAAAACCAATGGATCCAATGCTTACTGGAAAAGTCAACGCTCTCTCGATGTACTTTGAAAACAGGGCTAAGCTATACCGGCAGTTAAAGGCTGGTGAAGAAGTGGAAGGCCTAAAGTATGATTTCTCGCAGGCAGTTCCACACTATTTGATGTATACAACAATAGGAAGGGCTGACCTTATTATGTTTGAATCGTCGGTGAAGAAGAGACGTGAAGAATTCCATAAGATGACGACTGGGGAATAATGAAATAGAAAATTATGACTCAAGACGAACCTTGGAATACAGATGGTTTACGGTTCATGATTAAAGGTTAACGATTATGGATCAAGAGACGAGATGGCTAACCAAATATAAGGAGGTGGTTGACTTTGTTGAGGCCAATCATCGTAATCCTTCACGGCATAGAATTGAGGAACATGATATGCTGAATTGGGTAAAGGCGAATAGGAAGAGAATGAATGCGGGGGAAATGAAGCCTGAAAGGGTGGATCTGTTTGAGAAACTGCTGGCCCTTGCGGATGAGAATAAGCATGTGAATCAGTATGTGTGAGAATCATCTAGTGGTGAATACTTGATCATTTCGAAGGGACTATGAACAAGGCAAAACTCTTACAATCGATATTAGAACTCCATAAGGCTGTGGAAGATGGCAATATGGAGAAGATGTATCGTTGTGCCTATGAATTAAATGCCTTGTTTGAAAGAGAGGTGCCGGAACCTTTAGAGGGGTATGGTGCCGCTTTGATGAGATTCAAAATGGCAGAGGCCATGGTGGCATTTTATATGGCGGTTGGGAAGCAATCACAGGCAGGAATGCTTAAGAACAGAATAACGGCGCACTATCAGGCCGTGAGAAAATCGAAAGATTATAGTGTTTCTCAAAAACACGAATTGAAGGAAATCCTGAGAAGGATAAAAGTCATAGTACCCTATCAAAGATGTGTTACTACAAAGCTGGACAAAAATACGGAAGAGTATAAAAGAAGTGCGTTTGTCATCCGAGCGCTGGATTGGTTTTCGGAACTCCACGGCATGTTGCCACAGGAAGGGTTAGAGTACTTAAAGCCCTTTAATGTAAGTTCGCTTTTGAGAACCTTGCCTTTAGATATGCCAAAGTCGCAGGTGGTGGAAGAGATGACAAAATACTGCTACGACAAGGGCGGTTCGCTTGCGCCACGTTCTCTACAGCGGCAATATAAAGTTGGAGGGAAACAGGCCAAGCACCTATATGTGATAGGAAATGGTTTTGACCGCTATCATGGGGCTGAATCGGGATATATGAGCTTTCGTCGCTATCTGTATAGGAGAAGTCCCCAAACAGTAGGGTATTTCGACTTGTATTTTGGACCTCGCTCTTTGGAAAGAAGCTTTTCAACGCCCGTAGGCTGGTTTTGGTGTATGCAACCATACGAGTACAGACATAACGAATATGGATTGCGCTATCCTGTGGCCACTTGGAGCCGTTCAAATCTGTGGCGAGACTTTGAAACCAACCTTAGTGAACTAAACAGGGAGAAGGTGTTTGATATGCTTGATATGCAGTTGCCACGAGTTGATGAGGATGATGATGACTTTAGTTACGCCCAGTATTTTGTGCCTTTGGATGAAATAACAGATGCTGTCACGTCTTGCACAGTTGAGATGAAGTATCATTTCCATCGATGGATAAACACGCTTCATTATGCCAAGGGATTTCGGAAGAGGATGCTGGATATAGACAAAGACGCCATCTTTCTGAATTTTAATTATACTTTGTTCCTAGAAAGTGAATATGGTATTCCTTCTGAGCAGATATGTTATATTCACGGGTGCAGAAAAGATAAGTTAGGGTCGCTGGTATTGGGACATCATTCGGACGATCAGGAGGCTTTTGAGCGTTGGAAACACAAGAACCAGAACCGCCGCCGTTACCGTCATGTGCAGAAAGACAAGAAAGGGCGGTATTTCAGAAATGACAAATTAGCATATTTGGCTTTCTTCCATAAGAATGACTGGACAGGGAACTGGCGGTTGCCCATACGATATTATGCAGTAGAAGCGGCAGAAGAACGGTTGGAGAAATACTATGACTCCAATTTCAAGAATACTAGGAAGATCATAGATGGCCACATGGGGTTCTTTGACTCGTTGGGTAATGTAGAAAAGATAACCATCATTGGCTGCTCGCTTGGTGCTGTTGATATGGACTACTACAAACAATTGAGATCTTCGGTTAAGGATGATGTCCAGTGGGAGTTCAGTTATCATTCGCCAAAAGATGAAAAGAGAATTGATAAGTTCTGTAAAGAACTCAATATAGATACAGGATGTGTGAGCACATTCAAAATGTAACCCTGCAGCAGAGCAGGGTCCCACTCATTCGTTTGGACAAGAGTATTGGTGAACCTCGTTGGAGGATGACCCGCCAAACGACTTGTTAATTCCTGCATTGGCTGGGGTTCTATTGTATGAGTGGACTATTCACTCTACGGAGTGATGGCTTCCCTTTGGGATGCCGCGTTTGTTCTCTGGAACAGACGCCGACTGTAGCCTTTTTGTGGCTATGGCGTTAATAAACCACTGGTGCTGGTAGGCCCGAAATGGATTCGAACGCTCTGGGTTAATGGTTATGAGGGCAAGCGAGGCTTGCCGGACTTGCCCTCTTTTTAAGTGAAACAATATGAATAATCTGGTAGAACAATCATCACAATGGCTTCAATCAGAAGCGTGTCGTTCTGGTAATATACTTGAGCGCACTATTGCTGTGGTTGCTTGCTTCCGGAAATACGTGGTAGAGGAGAAAACGGAGATATGCGATAATACGGGACTCTCGTTAAGTACCATTATGGGGAAGATAGATCAAACGGAAAGTACTATCCGACAGATACTATCTGCTTTTTTGAGAGGAAACCAACAGGATGCCCTCCAAAAGACCCATAAGATGATGCAAGCGATGAAGTTTGCGGTTTTGAGTCCTGGATTCCCCATGTATAAATGCAGGGAGAACGCCAAGCTATTTCACTTCACAAAAGATGAGATGTTTCATATACCCTATGACAAACGTAATCTTGTAGGCAATCAGAGATACAGCCTATCTGGGCTGCCGTGCTTGTACTTGGGGGGCTCATCGTATATTTGCTGGGAGGAATTGGGCAGAAAGGATTTCAGTACAACAAACTACAGCGGCTACTCATTGAAGAAAGATATTAAGGTGTTTGACTTCTTGCTACCAGTTTCCATATCAGACGAACATCAGATAAGAAGAATTGTTCTGATTCTTGCCTGTAGCCTTGCCGCAAATAGGGAAAGTTTGTTTAAGCCAGAATATATCCTGCCACAGTGTGTTCTGCACTCGCTTATTTACAGGTCATTTTATAGTCACGCACTGTTTTGCTTAAGCTTCTACTCCACACACCTATTGAACGGCGATGCCGATTATTTTCCAAAGGACTTTGATAACCACGATTTCTTGGCGCGTTATGTGAACTATGTGTTTCCTGCAGCATCGTCTAAGAGTGAAGGGTATTGTGAAGAACTAAGAGATTATTTTAATCAGACAGAAACAGTCTCATTGATGCATGAGACGTTACTGAAGCCAGAGCGACTGTTGAATACATGTAGTGATGATTGCTATATAGTGTCGCAATTCGGGCTGATGGATGCCATCTTGGATGAAAAATTGGGATTTACTCCTAAACGAGAAGAAGGGGAATTATTGTTGATGGGAAATGTAATTGATAATTGAGTCGTATGAGCATTAGTAGATTAACCACATTGGCATTTAGCATTTATTCCAATAAGGGAGCATTCGCGGTCTTATTGGGTTCGGGTATTTCACGACCAGCACATATCCCTTCAGCATGGGAGGTGGAGAAAGTGTTGATAGAAAGACTGGCCGCTACGCAGGGCGTGATGGATGAAAAAGACTGGCATGAGTGGTATAAGAAACAATTTGGGAAAGAGGCTGATTATTCAACATTGTTGGACGAACTGGTTTCAACGAAGACGGAGCGTGTAGGGATGATGAGAGGTTTCTTTGAACCGTCGGATACCGACAATGAGATGGGATGGAAGAAACCTACCATAGCCCATAAATCAATAGCCAAACTGGTCAAAGAGGGTTATGTCAAGGTGATACTGACAACCAACTTTGATCGTCTTATGGAGGATGCTTTGGCACAGGAGGGTGTAGCTTATCAGGTTGTTTTGCATGAAAGTGATTTGGAAAAGATTACCCCCTTAACACATAGCAATATACCAACGATAGTAAAGATAAACGGTGACTACATTGATTGTCGTTTCAGAAATACTGCATCAGAATTGGCTGGTTACCCTGACGAACTAAAGAGATTCTTGTCGAGGATATTTGAGGATTACGGGCTGATAACTTGTGGGTGGTCTGCCACGTGGGATGTGGGTTTGGTGGATATTATCACTTCATCAGCAGTTTCACGTTATAATTCTTTCTTTGCATACGTAGGTGCGTCAAATAAGGACTTGAATACACTGGCTGAGAAAAGATGTGGAGAAACATTCCAAATCAATGATGGTGACACGCTCTTCAAGGAACTGTACGAGCAAGTAGATGCGCTGAATAGAAGTAATGTTAGCCGGTCGCTCGGAAAAGATATCCTGTTGGCACGTGTTAAGAAATACATTGCTGACAAGAAGTTTGAAATAGAGTTTGATGAACTAATTGACGGACTGGCTAATGAGGCTTACGATACTGTCCAGAAGTTAGCGAATTACAATTTCTCGTTGACGAGGGACAGTTTTAACTATTATCTGGAGCAGCACAGAGAGGCTGTAAAAAGCCTAATGGAAATAGCCATCTATGTAGGAAAGTGGGGGAAGCCTGTTCACGTGAAGAAAATAGGTAATGTGATAGTGCGGCTTTGCATATTACCTTGGAAAAACGGCAGGGCGACTTGTGGTTATACAAACTATATACATGGTATAGCCGCGACGTTGCTGTTGAATGCCTTGGGCGTCTCGTGTGTTCACTATGGTAATTTTGCGGGATTGAATGAGGTTGTGAAGATGGATGTGCCGTCAGAAAACTTCATAACTTATAATATGCGACATAAATTGCTGTATATGGTCGGTGACGGACACCTTGGCAGGGATGCTCTGAATAGCCTTTTGGGGCAGAACTACTATTACCCATACAGCATTTTATTGCTGAAAGAATTGGAACCATTCTTTGAAAAGGAGTTTGACCTTGCTAGTGAATATCAAAGCACTTTTTATATATGGGAGCATTTGAAATCGCTATTGTATGGCTATCATAAATGTATTAATATGGATGACCTGATTATTCCTGTAGGGGACTTCATGAGATATGGAGTAGAGGCTTATTTTAGGGAGAAAGATGGTAATCCTTATTGTTTGTTCTTTGACAGTGCTGATGAACTAAAAGATAACTGGCCGCCAGTGAAACAAGGAATGTTCGGCGGGAAGTATGCCAACTATAAGAGTATTTATGACCATGCTGCTGAATACTATAAGAATCATAGGATAGCTTGGTAGCGGAGAAATTATTTTGATAGAACTGATATCAATATAGTTGCGATGATATCGCAACACACGGAACAAGATTGGCAATCGACGGGGAAACTATCGTGCACTGTGAATAAAGGAGAATAATGAAGCTGCTCAGTACTACATATCATAGCGGGATGGCTGGATATCTGATGGACTTCGGGTTTGGAGGGTTCATTGGGTACGGGAAAGGTGTGTCCGTAGGATTGGTGATGGAAGAGCTGAATAGATGTGATAAGTAAGAAGTAAGATGGAAGATGTGGAGTCGTAGATGAACGGCTTCGCATTATAGCGGCATATATACAGGCATCCCCCGATTCAGCTTTTCGTGAGCTGGGTCGGGGGATGTTGCGTTTGGTCGGGCCGGTTCACTGACGGCGGTAGTTGCCTACGACCTTGTATATCTCTACGATGATGTCCTTAGGGATGCTGGACTCTACGGGAGTGCCATCAACCATCTGTGTGAAGTTGATGCTTTGCTCGTCTGGCTGTGTGACAGACACCTTGCGGAGAACTTTATATTCGCTGGTGACTACTACGCAGATGAAATCACCAGGAATGTATTCCTTCCACGAACTCAGACGCTTCAGCGCTATGATGTCAGCAGGCATGATGAATGGCGCAAGAGACTTGTCGGTATTGATACACATGAAATCGAAATCTCCTGCCATTGGAAAAGATACAGGTGTTTCTTTGCCAGTAGATATAGGTTGTCCTTTGCTATCCAGACACGAATCAAAATCCGTGTTGTACAGTAGCTTTTCATCAGCTGACTCTATGCGAGGTCCAAAAGGCTTGTTTCTGCCAAGGAACATATTTCCTTCACCAGTATATAGCCATGCAGCACTCACATCATATTTCTGACAGAAGAGATCAATGGCCTTCTTGGTAGGCTTCTGCCAGCCATTCTTGATTTTGCTCAGTACCTGGTCGTTGGTGACGATACCTTCACGGTAGAGTTGTGCTCCTGAGAGGCGCAGTTCTTCAGCAGCTTTTGCAAATCTCTCTGCTACACCTTGCATGACTTCTTGTTCATTGATTTGAGTCATAATGTTTAAATTTTGCTAAAATCTGACGTTTATCGGGAATGAAAATTATAAATCTCTTGCTTAAAATTATAAATATCTGTAATTTTGCAGCCGTTTTAACTGCTATTTGGGTGCAAAGATAAGTATTATCTCCGAAATATGCAAGAAAACGCAGCGATATTTTATAAATAATTTATAATTAAACATAATTTTAAAGATAAATAAGTGTAAAAAGATGGAGATTCCGGTAACAACATTGCAAGCGATGCTAACGAATGCTGCTACGCTTGGTGCGATGTCAGCGGTGAAGCGGCTCGATCCGGTCAAGGATGAGCTGAAAGCGTCAGAGGTGAGAACCTGGTTAGGTAACGACAGTAAGATGAGTCGGAAGTTTGATGCCATGGTCAGGAAAGGAATGATCAAGGGCTTCAAGAAAGGAACCAGCCAGAACTCACCTTTTTATTATTCCAAGTGTCAGATAGAAACAGCGTTTGCTGCCGTAAGATGCAAAGACCTGCTATAGTCAATTCATAATTCATAATGCATATTTCATAATTATGGGAGACATAGAAACAGAACAACGAACGGCTGGGTACATCACTTTGCCATTAGCAGTGCTGGATGGCTGGGTTGGGCAGAATGCCCAGTACCTGAAGTGGTGGACTCAGCTTAGGCGAGAAGCCTCTTGGACGGACAAAACCGTCTGGTATAACCATCAACAGGTTTACCTCCAAGCAAGACAAGTCATCGTAACGGTCAATTCGCTGGTAAAGCAGTGGCAGGTGAGCAAGCCAACAGTGATACACTTCCTACAGCGATTGGAAAGCGAAAAACTCATTGAGCGACAGACCGATAGCCGTAAGACAACCATCACCATCACCCCATTGGGATGGGCTGATTCAGAGGTAAAGCCAGAGGTAACACCAGCGGTAAAAGTTGACCACGATGTTGACCACCAAAGTTACCACCAACCTTTACCGCCTATTATTAATAATAAAGAGAAAAATATTATAGCCAGTGGAGGAGCGCGTACGCGCGAGGAGGTGGTGGCTAATCATGATTTTGATGAGATTATCTCTTTTTTCAATCAACAGATGAAAGGTAAGGGCATTCAGCAAGTCGCTATTATCACGTCAGAGCGCAGACAAGCCTTTGAACGTCTGGTGTCGCAGACGGGCGTGAACAAGGACACGCTGAAGCAAGCCATCAGAAATGCAGCCGAGAGTGACTTTCTGAACGGAAAGGGACCGAAGGGATGGGTGGCCAGCTTCGACTGGATGATAATACCGCAGAACTTTCAGAAGGTGTTGGAGAACAACTACCGCAACAAACCAGTAACACAACAAGTACAGTATGGGACAACCGATGGATATCAAGACCCTCGTAGAGGTGTTGAAGCGTCAAGGACGAGCTCTTATGCTTCCGGGTATGACAGACCACTCTAAGTTAGGCGTGGATGAACAAGGACTAACAGCACTGTTGGAGATGGCCTACCGCAAGCAGGTTGCCATGCGCAGAGTTGCTTATGTTCCCAACGACCTGACCAGTGGAGCCATTAAAAAACTTGCCCATTTCCTGACAGACGATGGTGATAACCGCTTTATGATTGTGCTGGATGGCAGTACGGCTACAGGTAAGACCACACTGATGACTGCCATGCGACAAGCCTTGCGCTGGCTGACAGACCACAGGTTGGTGTCAGATGAAGTCGGATTGAGAATACTTGATGCTACCAAGATCTGCACCCTGATGGACTCCAGTAGAGATTGGAACGAACTGTTGAGCTGGCCGTCATACCTTGGTATTGAAGACCTGGGCTGTGAGCCTGCAGAGATACTGAGATGGGGCAATCCCCTCTATCCAGTGCGTGAACTTATCACAGAGCGTTATAAGCTACGGCTTCCCATGGTGGTGAGTACTAACCTCGACAGTGACCAGCTGAGAGAGCATCTTGGACTGAGGATTGTGTCCAGAATGAACGAGATGGCTTATTACATCCACTTCGAGAATAAAGATTTTCGCAAGATGGCGTGGTACAGTCATCATCCCGAGGCAAATAGTTAAGTGTGAAAACTGACGAATGAAAATGAATGATGAATAAGGTGTACAACTATAAGAAAATAACAAATAAAACTATATTATGAAAGAACTTAGTCCAAAAAAGAAGCTCCGACTGGAAAAACTGGAGCTATTAACCTACGATGTTGAAGTGGGCAATACCCACAGAGTTCGAAAGGTGAAAGGAACGATGCTTAATTCTGCCTTTCTGTTAGGTGAGTTGAGCGACAGCAGACGAACGATGATAGTCCGCCAAGTGGAGAACGAACGCAAACCAGTGAGAGTAGAAAGCAAGGAGTTCGAGGGTGTGCTTATAAACATACTCATCGGATATATTCAGAGCAAGCGCTGTAAGTTACCGTTCAACGAGGCTTTTGCTTGTAAGCGACTGTCGCTGAAGTCTTGGCCTAAAGCCTATATCGACGGCTTCATACCCAATGATTTCCATGTAAAAAGAGAATATCTTGATGAGATTGCAAGAATGGTGAGTATCCATGTGACCGCCAACGGTCTGACGCTATCTCATTCGGAAGCTGCATAAATGAGAGAGATAATAACTAAGACACTGCAGACCATAGAGGTCGCAGTACTAACAAAAGCAGTTTAATTTTAAGTAATGAAATTATGACTATGTTTGTAATGTCCTCTGGGGAGGGCTTTGAAGACTACTGTCTTCGTACTTTCAAGACCATGCTACATGGTGAAATGTTTCCGTACAGTTTACGCGAAACATACCACCTTGTGTTTGATTCGTGGGACGAGGCAGTGAATGAGATTAATGAGTATGGCGTAGAGGGTTATTCCTATATGGAGAGCCCTGATGCCGATGACTACCTTCTCAGTATGTGTGGATTCACCCGGCATGTTGTGTTGCAGGATAAGTCACTGCAACTGCTTGCCTTGTTTTGTGACACTACTTATCGGCAGCAGATGACCATCTTTGACATTCCCGTGCGCTTTACAACCAGATGTGAGAAGATGGCAAATGGTAAGATGGGAATAGTGCAGATTCCCATCAAGGATCATCTGCCCAAGAGTCTGGAAACCCGCAACGACGGCTTCATGTCGTGCTGTGGTGATTTGTATGCCAAGACCTGCTTTGACAAATTCCTGCAGGAGTCGGGATTTACACAGAGCACAGCAGCTGTCGCCGCATCCTATGGTATTCCGGAAGAAGGGCTGCTGTGTATCTTGAACCAGAACGGCATCATTAAAGAGAACGTGGATGATGCAGGTTGGGAGTTGGCAGAGGCGTTAAAGGATTCAGAGTTGATTAGAGAGAAGATCGGAACGGACGGAATGCCAGAAAAGCAATGGACTTATAAAGGTCAATACTATATCTGGACGTTGCTCACCAACAATTGCTCTGTCAGACCGTGCTGTGATAAAATCATCCATCAGGAGAAATAATATTGTTCATACGATTTGTTTATAATAAAAAGGTAAGGACGCTGGCTCGTGAGGGTCAGCGTTTTTTGTGCTCAGATGCGAAGGAAGGAATGAAAAGTATATAAAGCAGATAAAAGCTCTTTTTGTTTCAGAAACTCTATGTAATTTTGCAGCGCAAAACAAAAGGAAATACTATGAAATTCACAACACTATTGACAATTATCATTATGGGCTATGTCATCTATTATGCCTATCAGATTATCCACGACCTGTTCTTTACCAAGGGTGTGCTGTCGGATGAGCTGCATATAGAGGAAGAGGTGGACATCACGGGCGAGGTAGAGAAATACCAACCTGTCAAGGTCAGCAGGGAAGACATCCCACTGACAAAGACATCCACCAAGGAGGAAACCTCTCAGGATGACGGTCTGACCCAGATGTGCGGCGGCTATACCATTGATGAGCTGCACAATGCCCTCAGAGAAGAGCATGACAATCCAGGCAGCACAGCCCTGAAAGATGTGATGAAGCTCTACGAGTAAAGACCCACCAAGCCTCCCTGTTTAGGGAGGATGTATATTACGCAATTTAAACCTTATGGGATGAAAAACACGCAATCCCCACTTTAAGATTTTCAAAAAACAAGTAAAACAATGAAAAACACACTATGCAGAAAAACTGGAGCAAGTTCTGCTCCCTTTTGAAGTCATGTAAGACGAAGCTGTCTTACCAAGGATTGAGACTCGCCAGCTTGGCGTTGATGTTGATGATGAGCACGGGCTATGCCATGGCCGATGCCGGATCGAGTGCCATCACAGGAGCAGTTGGTACCTTCAAGGGTTACATCGACCCAGTACGAAACCTTCTCTATGTGATTGCCGCAGTGGTCAGCATCATTGGAGCCTTCAATGTGTTCTATAAGATGAACAACGGCGACCAGGATGTAAAGAAGACCATCATGATGACCATTGGCGGTTGTGCCGCACTGGTTGCGATGGCCGTTGCCCTGCCTAAGTTCTTTGGCTATTAAGCTATGGAAGCGAACTACGCAGGTTACCCCGTGTATAAAGGTCTCCAGATGCCCTTGGAGTTTATGGGCATCCGGGGACGCTTTATCCTCATTGCCGCAGCCACCTTCGGAGCAGCCTTTCTCGGCTTCATTGCCGGATATGTCCTCTTCGGACTCGGCATCGCCCTGCTTGTGCTGGGTGTCAGTGCCGGAGGCGGTCTGCTTACCATCTATCTGAAGCAAAGAAACGGCTTGCATACCAAGCAGAAAGAAAAAGGAATCAAACACTATCATCATCTGTATGAGCACTAGGAAAAACACACTGGACGGACTTTTTACGGGCATCGAGGACATAACCGATGCACGGGGAAGGGTAGTGAATACCGTGCTGTATAGCAAGGCAGGCAACTACAGTTCTATCTTCGAGATAGAGAACCCCGTGCAGCAGTATTGTACCGATGCAGACCAGTACTATGCCTTTATGAACGTGCTGGACCATATCCTCCAGACCCTTGGTGAAGGCTATGCCCTGCAGAAGCAGGACATCTTCTGCCGACAGGCCTATCACCATGACATCACCCCTGATATGGAGTTCCTGACCCAGAGCTATTTTAAGTATTATGAGGGCAGACCCTATACCGAAATCCGTACCTTTATCATTATCACCCAGGAAACCCGAAAGAGCACCTTCGTTGCCTATGACCCCAAGAAATGGGCAGAGTTCAATAACAAGGTACAGAAGGTAAAGGACATTCTGGAGGAAAAGGGCTTGCCACACCATTTGTTAGACAGGAAGGAGATAGACGAATACCTCCACCGCTTCATGGCCTTTGACTTCAAAAAAGGACCATTCGGTATGACGAACTTAAAGTGTACTGATGACTGCCTGAAGATGGGCGATAAAGTCGTCAAGAACTTCTCACTCGTTGACATCGACGTGATAGACCTGCCGAATGTCATTCATCCTGTGCAGACCAAGCCCGTCAACGGCTATCCGGTCAGCACCGATTTACTGTCGTTTCTCTCCACAGTACCCCTGACGGACTGTGTGGTCTATAACCAGGTCATCCAGATACCAGCCCAGAGAAAGGAACGTCAGCGACTCATAGGAAAAAGTAAGCGCCATGCCTCCATGCCAGACCCCAGCAACAAGATTGCCAAGGCCGACATCGACGAGGTTCTGGAGGTCATTGCTACAGAACAAAAGTCACTCGTCTGGACAAACTTCAATGTTCTCGTTTCCTGTAAGCCAGAGCATCTGACGAAGGTCACCTCCTACTTAGAGACCAAACTCTTTGAGGTAGGCATAGCTCCAAGTAAGTCAGCCTATAATCAGCTGGAGCTGTTTATGGACTCCTTCCCCGGCAATGCCTATAGCTTCAATAAAGACTATGACCTCTTCCTGACCCTGCAGGACTCAGCTTTGTGCCTTTTCTATAAGGAGCGCATGAAGCATGACGAGGTGACACCCTTGAAGGTATTCTACACCGACAGACAAGGCGTACCTATTGCCATTGACTTTACGGGAAAGGAAGGAGAAAAGAAACTCACCAATAACTCGAACTTCTTCTGCTTGGGCCCAAGTGGTAGCGGAAAGAGTTTTTCGACCAATACCGTCGTGCGCCAGCTCATCGAGCAGGACACCGATGTCGTGATGGTTGATACCGGTGACTCGTATGAAGGTATCTGTGGCTATTTCCATGGCACCTACATCAGCTACAGCAAGGAGCATCCTATCTCGATGAACCCTTTCAAGGTCAGTGATGTAGAGTATCAGCAGAACTTCGGAGAGAAGAAAAACTTCCTGAAGTCCCTCATCTTCCAGATATTTAAGGGCAACAAAGCCCCAGAGAAGCTGGAGGACACCATCATAGATACCGTGTTGAACGAGTATTATGATGCCTACTTCCATCCCTTTAGCGGTTATACCAACGAAGAGAAGGAAGAGCTGCGAAAGCAACTCTTGCTGGCAGATAAGCGCAATGGCAAGTATGGAGAGTATATCGAGGCCATTGAGAACGACGCTGATGTCATCAGCTCACAAGAGACGAAGACAGCATCTGGCGATAAGCAGACCTATACAAAGGATGAGAAGGAACACCATGCCAAGGTGCAGCGTCTTGTAGAGAAACTGCATAACCTCGCCAATGACCAGACAGCCAGCGTGGGAGAGCGTGAACATGCCAATAATCAGCTGATGCGCCTGATGCCAGAACTGATAGAAGGCCACTATCTGATGAAGATAGACCAGCGGATAGAACGTATGGAGCGACAGAAGCGAGACCTGAAAGTGACGAAGCTGAGCTTTGATACCTTCTATGAATACGCCTGTGAACGCATTCCACAGATGATGGAAGAAAAGAGCATTGCGTTCCCTATCAATGAGTTTGCCGCTATCCTGGAACCCTTCCACAAGGGCGGTAAGCTGGAAACCATCCTCAATAACGACATGGACTTAAATCTCTTTGATGAAAAGTTCATTGTATTTGAGATAGACAAAATCAAGGATGACCCTGTGCTCTTTCCTATTGTGGTATTGATTATCATGGATGTGTTCCTGCAGAAGATGCGTATTAAAAAGGGACGCAAGGCACTCATCATTGAAGAGGCATGGAAAGCCATTTCCTCTCCGACTATGGCAGAGTATATCAAGTACCTGTATAAGACGGTCAGAAAGTTCCACGGCATTGCAGGCGTGGTGACGCAGGAACTCGGTGATGTGATAGATTCGCCCATCGTCAAGGAAGCTATCATCAATAACTCGGACATCAAGATCCTTCTCGACCAAGCTAAGTTCAAGGACAGATATGATGAGATAGCTGCCATCCTCGGTATCACCGACGTACAGCGACAGCAGATCTTTACCATCAACTCACTGGACAACCATGAGGGACGTAATTACTTCAAGGAAGTCTGGATATGCCGGGGACAGAGTGCTGATGTCTATGGAGTCGAGGAACCGCCAGAGTGCTATATGGCCTATACGACAGAGCGTGCTGAAAAAGAAGCTCTGAAAATCTATATCAAGCACTATGGCGATGATACCGTAGAGGGCATCCGACACTTCTGTCAGGATATGGAGAAGGCTGGACTGACAGGAAAGTACCTGAAATTCGCCAACGAAGTCAATAAACAACAAAACGTGATGGAACTATGGGACAAAGTAGCATAAGACTCTACGATATAATCGTAAGACAAAGGACAAAGGCAGTGGTACTGTTGCTGGCTGCACTGGTCAGCACAGTCCCGACCCATGCCTGGCGTTGGAACATTGACTATTGGACTATTGCGCAGGTTGGAGAGAATACCGCTGCCGAATCTGGAGCAGAGGGAATACATAATAACACCCTCACTGAGCAGAGAAAGAAGCAGGAGCGCATTGCAGAGTACACCACAGCTATCAATGTCATCAGACAGCTCTATAAGCAGTCCATGCAGAATACCAAAGGCTTCGGAGAGGAGAGCAGATACTATCAGTTGATAGGTGAGAATGCCCTGTATATCGTGACCAATATCCCTGTAGCTGTGAGCTGGCTCACCAGAAAGCCGCATATAAATCTGCCTCTGTGCATGAATGAGATCAGTAATCTGACCATGAAGACCGAACAGTGTATAGCAGGCTTTGTGAACATCGTCAACAATGGTCATGTCAAGTCGCCGCTGAAGGATAATTCGCTAATACCAGGTGGAGGTGGCAGAGCCAGCATCGGCAAGGATGACGGTTATAACTTCATGAGCCGTTCAGACAGAATGGGTATGGCCAATGATATACTGGAGGACTTGGTGATTGTCAGAAACAACCTCGACTATCTCATCTTCATGTGCCAGACCAACAACGGACTGGAAGACCTGTTGATGGAGTTGGATCCTGATACATGGTGTAATGCCATGCAGATGAAGTGGTCGGTTGGTGACATTGTCAGTGGCTGGGAAGACTTTGGGTAAGTGAAGAGTGAAAAGTGAAGAGTGAAGAATGAAAAAACTGCACCGGATAATAGTAATAACATTAGTGAGCATCATATGCCCACTTACAGGACAGGCGGGTATCTTACCAAATGACCTGCCTACCATTGAAGCACTGATAGACCAGCACAAGGAGTGTATGAGTGCCGAAGATGAGAGCAACCGCCAGTTGGCAGCCAATGCCTCTATCAAGGCTATGGTGAAGGATGTCGCTCAGAAGTATGATGATGTCAAGAGTATTCTTGATAAGAAGAGCAATGATGTCTTGTCGTACCTGGCTTTGGCAGCAGAGATGAGCCGTTGTGTGACGAATACTGTCAGACTGACGAATGAGTATTCTGAGTTTACCCGCTTTGCAGCAGACCATCTTAAAGGCAAACCGTTGGTTGCCTGGTATGCCTTTGAAGCCAATTACAAGGTATCGAAGGAGATCAAGAATATCAGGAAGCTGTACCTTGCTGTGGCAGCATCAGAAACACAGTTCTTCAGAGCTACCAACAAGGAACGCATGAATATCATCTGGACGCTGAACCAAAGCATTACGAATATGCGTGACGTTATTCAGCAAGCATACGTATGGTGTGACTTGTTGGTAGGCGGGTATATTCACGAGAGTCATATCTGGGAGATTATCGATACGTCCGTACTAGAGGAAATAGGAAAAAGCGTAATAAAAGATTGGCCAATATGAGAAAGACATTGATTACAATAACGATGGGTTTGGCTTTACTGCCGCAGATGAGTAAGGC
>Ga0256404_1005367_pt1 | contig 22780 bp, 15 predicted proteins | sample RumenRJG_01DNA_FD_185990 | JGI IMG/M metagenome (GOLD analysis project Ga0256404, IMG submission 185990) | Bovine rumen microbial communities from Lethbridge, Alberta, Canada - RJG_01 | ecosystem: Host-associated > Mammals > Digestive system > Stomach > Rumen | place: Canada: Alberta | collected... | reverse complement strand
ACACCTATATCTATCCCCCTGCATTCTCAATGAAGATCATCGCTGATATCTTCGAGTACACTTCGCAGAAGATGCCTAAGTTCAACAGCATCTCCATCTCAGGCTATCACATGCAGGAGGCTGGTGCCACGGCAGACATCGAGTTGGCTTACACCCTTGCCGATGGTATGGACTATCTGCGTACAGGTGTGAATGCCGGTATTGATGTGGATGCTTTTGCGCCGCGTCTGTCGTTCTTCTGGGCTATCGGTATGAACCACTTCATGGAGATTGCCAAGATGCGTGCAGGCCGTCTGCTGTGGGCTAAGATCGTGAAGAGCTTCGGTGCCAAGAACCCGAAGTCGCTCGCCCTGCGTACCCACTCACAGACCTCTGGATGGTCGCTCACCGAGCAGGATCCCTTCAACAACGTGGGTCGTACCTGTATCGAGGCTATGGCAGCCGTGCTGGGTCACACTCAGTCGCTGCATACCAATGCGCTTGATGAGGCTATCGCTCTGCCTACTGACTTCTCGGCTCGTATCGCCCGTAACACCCAGATCTATATCCAGAATGAGACGAAGGTCTGCAAGCAGATCGATCCATGGGCAGGTTCTTATTACGTTGAGACCCTGACCAACGAGTTGGTTCACAAGGCTTGGGAGCACATCCAGGAGATTGAGAAACTGGGTGGTATGGCTAAGGCTATCGAGACAGGTCTGCCTAAGATGCGTATCGAGGAGGCTGCAGCCCGTACGCAGGCTCGTATCGATAGTGGTGTTCAGACTATCGTGGGTACCAACAAATATCGTCTGGAGCATGAGGATCCTATCGACATCCTTGAGGTGGATAACACCGCAGTGCGCAAGCAGCAGGAAGAGAGTCTGAAGGAGGTGCGTAGTAAGCGCGACGAGGCTGCCTGTCAGGCTGCACTCAAAGCGATCACAGAGTGTGTCCGTGATTTCAACGAAGGTCGCAAGAGTGAGAACAACCTGCTCGACCTGGCAGTCAAGGCTGCACAGTTGCGTTGTACGTTAGGTGAGATATCAGATGCCTGCGAAGAGATCGTAGGCCGTTATAAAGCAGTAATCAGAACAATTTCAGGCGTGTATAGTTCAGAATCAAAGAACGATAGCGATTTCGAGTTGGCTTGCAAGCTGACCGATGAGTTCGCAGAGAAGGAAGGTCGTCGTCCTCGTATCTTCATTGCCAAGATGGGTCAGGATGGTCACGACCGTGGTGCTAAGGTGGTAGCAACGGGTTATGCCGACTGTGGTTTCGACGTGGATATGGGACCTTTGTTCCAGACGCCTGCCGAGGCTGCTCGTGAGGCCGTCGAGAACGATGTGCATGTGGTTGGCGCTTCGTCACTGGCCGCTGGTCACAAGACACTCATCCCACAGCTCATCGAGGAACTCAAGAAACTGGGCCGTGAGGACATCATGGTGATTGCCGGTGGTGTGATTCCTGCTCAGGACTACGACTTCCTCTACAAGGCTGGTGTGGCTGCCATCTTCGGTCCTGGTACCTCTGTGGCAAAGGCCGCTGTCGAAATGATGAAGATTCTGCTCGACAAAGAGTAAATCTTAAATCCGTATTAAAGGCCCGACCAATCTGGTTGGGCTTTTTTTTACTCAAACGTTTACTTTGTTTTTTTGATGTAAAAGTGAACAATCTATGAGAATAGTTTGTATCTTTGCATCATCAAAAAACAAACAACTTATTAAATATATAAACAGCTATGGGTAAGAAATTCGTTATTGGAGACCGTTTGAAGGATGAGTGGATCTCAGTTCTGGACACAGAGAAGAAAAAACTTGAGTTTACCAACCACCTGGCAACTGCCAAGGAGTATCTGAAGGAAGAGGATGCCCAGGCACATCTTCAGAAGATTCAGGAAACAGGTTATTTCTCTGATCTCCAGATTTACATGAAGGAGGATAATAAAGCCTACAAGATTGACGAGAGAGATTCCTTCCAGTCGTAACAAAAACCAAAAAGTGCTAGATTTAATTCTAGCACTTTTTACATTTAATTAGGGGATCATCTCCTGAGCCTCAGGGGTGAGGAAGGGACGGATGTCCGCGAAGGGGATTTCAAAGGTAATGATGCCTGATGAGTAGGGAGCGATCTCATATTGGGTATAGAGAAATACTACACCTGTCTCTGAGAGATAGGGGGCGTTACCAGGTAGTGGTAAGTTGTTGAGATCTTCTGCTTGTTCGGCAAAAAGATAATCCAACAGTTCTTCATCGCTCATCTCTTTCTCTGAGCCATTGGCAAAGTTCTGTTGTAAAGCCGTGAATGCCGCCTTGATACTCGTGTTGGCGATAGAAATAGGTTACGTAATTATTGGCTTGTGCTTCCAGAGTTATTCCGTAATGTCTGGTAAAAGCGCCTAGACGTTCTTCTGGTGGCATCTCATCGTATACGCTATGCCAATCAATAGATAAAGACTCGAATAGCGATTCGCCATAAGGTTGAACATCCTTAGGACTATTGATCTCACCATCAAGCAGATTGTTGATAAACTTTTGCAGCAAAAGTATGATGGCTGCAAGCGATAAACGCTGCAGCCATCATCATTGTTATAAAAGAGTGTCTCATTTATTCACCTTTGATAGCAGCTACACCTGGGAGAACCTTACCCTCGATGGCCTCCAGCAGAGCACCACCACCAGTAGAGATGTAAGATACCTTGTCAGCAAGACCGAACTTGTTGACACAAGCCACAGAGTCACCACCGCCGATCAATGAGAATGCGCCCTCAGCAGTAGCCTCAGCGATAGCCTCACCGATAGCACGAGAACCAGCAGTGAAAGCGTCGCACTCGAATACGCCGGCAGGACCGTTCCACAGAATGGTCTTAGCACCCTTGATGGCGTTGCGGAAGTCCTCCTGAGAAGCAGGACCTGCATCAACACCCTCGAAGCCAGCGGGAACCTTGTTGGCAGGGCAAGTAATGATCTCAGCACCAGGCTTAACAGTCATGGTGTCGAAGTCGAGACCGTTGGTAGCGTTGCAGTCAGAACCCAGAACGAGTTCAACGCCGTTCTTCTTAGCCAACTCCTCAACACCCAGAGCAACATCGAGTTTGTCGAGTTCAACAATAGAATCACCGATCTCACCATTGTGAGCCTTAGCGAAGGTATAGGTCATACCACCACAGAGGATGAGCTTGTCAACCTTACCGAGCAGGTTCTCGATGATACCGATCTTTGAAGAAACCTTTGAACCACCCATGATGGCAACAAACGGACGCTTGATGTTAGAGAGCACGTTGTCAACAGCCTGAACCTCCTTCTCCATCAGCAGACCCAGCATCTTGTGGTCAGCGTCGAAGTAGTCGGCGATAACAGCGGTAGAAGCATGCTTGCGGTGAGCAGTACCGAAGGCGTCCATCACATAGCAGTCAGCATAAGAAGCCAGTGTCTTGGCAAACTCCTTCTGGCTGGCCTTCATAGCCTTCTTAGCCTCGTCGTACTCAGGAGTACCCTTCTCAACACCTACGGGCTTACCCTCTTCCTCAGGATAGAAACGCAGGTTCTCAAGCAGCAGAGCCTCACCCATCTTCAAGGCAGCAGCAGCGTCAGCAGCCTTAGCGCAGTCGGGAGCGAAAGCAACGGGAACACCCAGAGCCTTCTCCACAGCCTCGCGGATCTGACCCAGTGACTTCTTCATATCTACCTTTCCTTTGGGCTTACCCATGTGGCTCATGATGATAGTTGCACCACCGTCAGCAAGGATCTTCTTCAGAGTGGGGAGGGCACCGCGGATACGGGTGTCGTCTGTGATCTTACCATTCTCATCGAGGGGTACGTTGAAATCTACACGTACGATTGCCTTCTTACCGGCAAAGTTGAATTCGTTGATAGTCATAATTGTTTCTATTATAATTAATAATGTGAAAAACTTCGTTTAAACGTGAGTGCAAAATTACAAATATTAATTAAGAATTAAGAATTAAGAATTAAGAATTTATACTTTTTTTGCGTATCAGCCTTTTTTTTCTTACCTTTGCAGCCATAATGGAAAAAGATACAGTAATCATTCTCAGTGGCGGCATGGATTCTGTGACGCTGCTTTACGACCAGCAGGAGCGGATCGCGCTGGCCGTTTCGTTTGACTATGGCAGTAACCATAACGCGAAGGAGATACCCTTTGCCCGTTTACATTGTGAACGGCTGGGCATCAGGCATATCGTAATTCCCTTGGAGTTTATGACGACTTATTTCAAGAGTTCCTTGCTTGATGGAGCAGAAGCCATACCTGAGGGCCATTACGCCGATGAGAATATGAAATCGACGGTAGTACCTTTCCGTAATGGTATCATGCTGTCTATCGCCGTGGGAATCGCAGAGAGCAATGATTTGAAATATGTGATGATGGCGAATCATGGAGGCGATCACACTATCTATCCGGATTGCAGGCCTGAATTTGTGAAGGCCTTCGATGAGGCTGCAAAAGCTGGCACGTTTGTAAATGTCGGACTGCTGTCGCCATTTACGAACTGGACGAAGGCCGACATAGCCCGTCGTGGTAAAGAATTGGGTATTGACTATTCGGAAACCTGGAGCTGCTATAAGGGTGGCGAAAAGCATTGTGGCAAATGCGGCACCTGTGTAGAGCGTCGCGAAGCCTTTGCAGAAGCTGGTATTGAGGATGCTACTGAATACGAGGCTTAGCCGAACAGGGCGCGAAGGGCTTCCTCGACCTTTCTGACGGGATGAAGACTGATGCGGTATTTCTTTGCATCAAAACCCTGCATATTGTATTTGGGGATAATCATATCGCTGAATCCGAGTTTCTCGGCTTCGGCGATTCTTTGTTCAATGCGGTTCACAGGTCGTACCTCACCAGATAGTCCGACCTCACCACACATGCACCAGCCATTTTCTATCGGAGTATCGACGTTTGAGGAGAGTACGGCTGCAATGATACTCAGATCCATGGCGAGATCAGTTACCCGCAGACCACCTGCGATGTTGATGAAGACATCCTTCTGCATGAGTTTGAATCCCACTCGCTTCTCCAGAACGGCCAATAGCATGTTCAGACGGCGCTGATCGAAACCAGTTGCAGAGCGCTGGGGGGTACCATAGGCTGCTGTAGAGACAAGTGCCTGTGTCTCAACCAGGAAAGGACGCACGCCCTCAATTGCAGAGGAGATAGCGATGCCGGAGAGTCCTTCATGATCCTGTGTGAGCAGGAGCTCAGAAGGATTGCTCACCTGACGGAGCCCGTTCTGCTGCATCTCGTAGATGCCAAGTTCAGCAGTAGAGCCGAAACGGTTTTTTATGGAGCGTAGGATACGGTACATATAATGCTGATCGCCTTCAAACTGGATGACGGTGTCAACGATATGCTCCAGAATCTTTGGTCCAGCCAACGTACCTTCTTTGGTGATATGTCCGATCAGAATGACAGGCACGCCACTGGTTTTGGCAAATCTGAGTAGGGAGGAGGCACACTCTCGTACTTGGGCAATGGAGCCTGCAGACGACTCGACATCTTCTGTCATAATAGTCTGGATAGAGTCGATGATCACCAATTCTGGCTGTTCGTCTTTGATATGGTCGAAGATATGTTCGAGGGAATTCTCGCAGAGTAAGAGGAAATGGTCGTTCTCCTCATGAGGAATACGATTGGCACGCATCTTCAACTGATGGGCACTCTCCTCACCACTGACATAGAGGATTTTCTTCTCTGGCATATGGAGCATCGTTTGCAAGGAAAGGGTGGATTTTCCGATGCCTGGTTCTCCGCCTAACAGAATGATAGAACCTGGAACCAAGCCACCACCAAGTACGCGGTTAAGTTCCTCGTCGTGCATGTCGATTCTCGGATCATCTTGATTAGAGATGTCGCGCAACTTCAGCACTTTGTTTTTCCGCAGTGCATGACCAGCCGAAGCAGCCGCTGTTGTAGCCGCTTTCTCCTTAGTGTCAGGAGCCACACGAAATTCCTTAAATGTATTCCATTGCCCGCAGGCAGGACACTTTCCGATCCACTTTGGCGACTCCTGGCCGCAGTTGGAGCATACGTATGCGATTTTATCTTTTGCCATAATTGAATACAAAAGTACGAAATATTTTCGGTATTCCAAAATAATTGCTTAATTTTGCACACAATTATTGCGAACAATATGAAATATATCAGGATATTTACCATTGTCTTGACTGGTCTGTTGATACTGGCTGGTTGTGGACAATCCTATGAGGAAACTAAACGACTGTCAAGGGAACAGCGGCTGAAACTGGCTCGCGAGGATTCTGCAGCCCTAAAAATTGCCGTGATGCCGACCCTCGACTGCTTACCTATCTTTATTGCTAAGGATCACCAGTTGTTTGATACAGTTGTGGATATTAGACTGAAGCGCTATACTGCTCAGATGGACTGTGATACAGCCATGATGAGAGGTCGGGTAGAAGGAATGGTTACGGATCTCGTTCGAGCCGAACGGATTATTCAGTCAGGAATGCCTTTGAAGTATGTCGCCACGACGAATGCCTATTGGTTGCTGATCAGTAACCGTAATCAGCGTATTACCCAGTTGAAGCATCTGGATGATAAGATGTTGGCGATGACCCGTTATTCTGTGACAGATCTCTTAGGTGATCTGGCAGTGGATAGTGCAAAACTGAAGACCGAACGGGTGTTCCGCATCCAGGTGAATGATGTATATGTCCGTTTGAAGATGTTGGAAAACAATGAGATGGATGCCCTCTTACTCACGGAACCACAGGCTACACAGGCATTGTTGAAGAAGCATAAGATCCTGCTCGATACCCGTAAGGAAGATATCCAGATGGGTGTTATTGCCTTCCGTGAGAAGGGTATGGATGATCAGAACCGTAAAAAGCAGATGGAGGTTTTCTTGAAAGGCTATAATGATGCCTGCGACTCCATCAATAAGTTTGGTGTGCATCATTATAAGGATGTGATCAGGAAATACTATACTATCTCAGAGCCTGCACTCAAGAGCCTGCCAGATACCTTGAAGTATAATCATGCCGAATTGCCTCGACAGAAAGATGTGGAACGTGCGCAACAATGGCTATCAAATAAATAACTATGGATACACATCAGAGTCTGAAAGAGGTGCTTGGCCATTTGGAGGCGCGTAACCTGAGTGCAGCCATCAACGGACTGGAGAACTTCCTGTCTGTCCATCCGAATCAGATCAATTCAGATCGTCTGCATGCCGTACGTACAGACTATCAGTTGATGGCGGATTATTGGAAACGAGGTTTTAAGGATCCCCAGTTGCCTGCACTCTACCAGTCGTTATTACAACGGCTGTATGTGTTATGTGCAAATATCAGTCGTAACTATGCCGTCGGACATAACTCTTTTCTGTCGTCCATCTATTTGCGTCAGCATATGTCGGCCCGTGACTGGTCGCCTCAGAATATTCGTGAGGGACTGGAGACCTTTGTTTCCGATGTCGCCATCTTGGAATTAGAGCCTCCCCAACGGCGTGAGACAAAGCGGCGTGAGTTGTACCGCCAGCATCAGCACGATATGAATGTGCTTTTTGACCATATTCTTACGTCTGATATATGGACGGATGGCATCGCGACGGCTATGGAGGAGATGCTCTTGTCGCCTACCGTGGATACCAATGACCAACAATTGATTGTCAGTGCCATGATGCTCTCTACATTGGAGCATTTCGATATGGCAAAGTTCCGTACGCTCATCCATGTGTATGAAAAATCTGTTGATGAACGGGTTCGTCAGAGGGCACTTGTAGGTTGGGTGCTGACGCTTAATAGTCGCTTGGTTGCCTCCATCTATCCGGAACAGATAGATCTCGTACATCATCTGTTGGAAGATGAAGATCACTGTAAGGAACTGGTGGAACTTCAGGAGCAGATTGTGTTCTGTATGAATGCAGAACATGATACACAGACCATCCAACGGGAGATTATGCCTGATCTGATGAAGAACCAGTCTTTCCGTATGACGCGTAATGGTATCGAAGAGACGGAAGAGAATCCTATGGAGGATATTCTGCATCCGGGAGAACAAGAGCGCAAACTAGAACAGATGGAAGCCAGTTTCCAACGGATGGTGAATATGCAGAAACAGGGTTCTGATATCTATTTCGGAGGCTTCTCCCAGATGAAGCGCTTCACCTTCTTCAATGAGTTGAGCAACTGGTTTATGCCTTTCTATCCGAATCATCCGGATGTGGTAGAGATGATGGATAAGACAGGCCTGAACCGTTTCCTGAATGTGATGGTGGAGAAAGGCCCTTTCTGTAATAGCGATAAATATTCTTTTGTCTTCGCCTTCCAGCAGGTGATCAATCAGATTCCACAGAATATGCGTGAGATGCTGGAAAGAGGTGAGGCGTCTGTTAATGAACTTGCTACCGAGGAACTGGAGAGTGCGGCCTATATCCGTCGTACCTATCTTCAGGACCTCTATCGCTTCTTCCGCCTGTTCCCTATGCGTGCGACATTCGTGAATCCCTTTGATGTGAATGGCAGTTTTCTGTTTTTCGCAGAACCGATTTTCTCAAAGACGCATTTGGAACTTTTCTTCAATGATGTAACGGCTTTCTTCTTAAAGCAGGATCGACTGTATAATGTCCTAAAACTGTTGGCTAATTACGGGGAAGCGCGTCGTGATTTCCAATTCTGGATGATGTACGGCTATCTGGCTCAACACTATGCGAATGAGTCGGCATTGGCATTCAGCGACCTTCAAAGTTATATCAATGCCTTGGAAATACAGCCTGATCATGAAAGGGCATTGGCAGGTCTTGCGCGTGCTTTCTTCTCTCGGGAAATGTACGAGGAGGCATTGGAGACTTACAACAAATTGCTCACGATCCGTCCTGATAAGAAGAGTTATCGGCTGAACTATGCTGTCAGTCTGACGAATCTGGGTCGATATGATGAGGCATTGAAGGATCTGTATATGCTGAACTATGAGTATCCTGATGACAAGAATGTCAATCGTGTATTGGCCTGGACGCTTGTCTGTGAAGGAAAATATGAGGCTGCCGATAAGATCTATGACCAGTTGTTGGCTGCCAGTAATGTGTTCCCTGATGATCTGTTGAACTATGGCTATTCGTTGTGGTTCAGTGGACATGTCGATGAAGCAGCCGACTGCTTCCACCGTTTCCTGAAAGATTCAGGATGTGGACCGGAGTTCATTCTTGAGAACGAGGCAGCCCTGTTACGTGAGAAGGGAATTACTGAGCCTGAGCAGCAGATGATGCTCTATATCCTTTGATCTTGTTGGAGATCTGTTCTTGCAACCAGTAGAGGGCGAGAGGGATTCCTACACCTGCAATCGTGTAGGCCACCCAGAACCAGTCCTGCTGTGAGTATTCGTGGATCACCATGTGGCAACCAATCTGGCGGATGTCAAGGCCATAATACCAGATCTTCAATAGACTCACCACCTTGTAGGCACAGATGTGGAAGATGAAGATATAGAGTGTGTGATCACCGATGTATGCCAATGAACGCTTCAGCCAACCCTCATGACGGTCGATCCATTGGCTGATGTTATAGGTCATCAGGAATCCAAGTAGGGCAGGTATCGGCAGGGATAGGAATTGCGTATAGGTGGAACGCCAGTTCATGTTGGCAGTCAGGTATTTCGAGAACAGGAATACGATAACACCGAAGATGATGGCTGTCCAGAGATAGGCATAATAGCGTGAGATAAGAGTCCGATAACTGTCAACAAACTGACGGAAGATGAAACCGCAACCGAAGAAGAAACAGCCCATCAGGTCGCGATAACCACCTTGAACCAACGTGACGATCTTCAGCCCCTCATACGTTTTCCAACCACAAAGCAGTAGCATCAATAAACAAATGAGGTAGGGGATAGCCTTGTTTGAGACCTTTGGAATCTTAGAAACACATACATCCATCACCTTATATATAATAAGGTATAGAATACTGGCCACGAACAATCCTCTGAAGAACCAGAAGGCACCACAGAGGAACTGGTCATATCCACCCATGGCAGTCACAATATTCCACAGGTTCTGTTGTATCTGATGCCAGGTGTAGGGATGAGTCACACCGCCTGTCTCATTACCGTATCTTTCATTTAGGATTCCCAGGTCGAACATCCAGTTGTGGATGATCAGGAAGAATACCGACCATTTCACGAAGGGCCAGTAGAGTCCCTTCACACGTTTCTTGACAAACGAAGCCTCATCGTTCAGATATTTGAGTGAGAAGAAATAACCTGCCGTGATGAAGAAGAGCGGCATGTGGAATTCAAAGATAAACTTACATAGCCAACCAGGAGCCTCGGCATGGGCTATCACCATCAGGATGATGGCAATGCCTTTGCAGATAGATATGGTTGTATCACGTTTCATAGGCTATAATAAAAAAGTCAGCAGATGACCGAACCATCCTTTGAATTTCTTCCAGGTCGTAAGGGTTTTCTTCCATTCCTCCTCGCTCATGAAGTCGCATTTCTGGGTGTCCTCTAGAAACTTATCCTCCAATTGATTCGTAGTCTCTGGGTCGATGATGATAGCATTGATCTCATAGTCGTATCGCATACTACGGGCATCCAGGTTCGTACTACCTACAGTGCAGTATTTTCCATCCACCATCATGATTTTCGAGTGATGGAATCCGGGACGATAACGCCAGATATGTACGCCACGTTTTGCCAACTTGCGCGTATAATAGAGTACAATTTCTGGCATCAGGGGTTCGTCGTATCTCGAAGAGATGAGAATGTCCATCTTCACACCTCGGTCAGCACAGCGTTTCAAGGCTTTCATGATAGATTGCGTAGGGGCGAAGTAGGGGTTGACAATTTTCACGGAGTCCTTGGCACGGTCGAGGGCATGAATATAGAAACGACGCATGATCTTGTTTGAGGTATGTGGTTCTCGGTTGGCAATGCCAATCATCTTATCTCCTGCGGGCTTCCCTTGGAAATACTTCGGATCGGTGAGTTCCTCCTTGGTGACCTTTTTCCACATCCGTAAGAAGATACGTTGCAACTCATTGACGACTGGCCCTTCGAGACGACAGTGCATATCGCGCCATTCACCCACCTGTTCTGTTCCCACGATGTAATAGTCGGCTACGTTCATACCTCCGGTATAGCCGATCTGTCCGTCGATTACAACAATCTTACGGTGATCGCGGGGCCAGATATGGTTGACCCAGGGAAAGCGTATAGGGTCGAATTCGTAGATATCGATACTGTCAGCATGGAGTTTCTTAAGATGTTCCTTCTTCAGTGGCTTGTTATTGGAGTCATTGCCAAAACCATCAAAGAGAGCACGTACCTCCACACCTTCCTTCCGTTTCTCGCGCAGAATGTCAAACAACAGTCCTGCAATAGAGTCGTTACGGAAGTTGAAGTATTCCAGATGCACACTGCTCTTGGCCTGACGGATGGCCTCAAACATGTCGGCAAACTTCTCTCTGCCCGACATGAGTAACTTGATGCTATTCTGATTTGTGAACTGGATGCCTTCCTGTCGCATGTCCTCCACAAGTAGGGAGTCGCTACTCTGGGCATGTCCATAGAGAGATATCAGCAGGAATAGGATTGTGACTATTCCTGCTGAGCGTTGATGTTCTGTTATCATTTACGATGCTTTAATCTATATTCGAGTGGCGTCATGCCAAACTTATCTTTGAAGATATTGATAAAGTTCTCTGCCGTCATGAATCCGACGTTTGTAGCCAACTCACTCATATTAATATTCGTACGTTTCAGCAGGATGCATGCATGTTTCAGTCTCATGTCACGCACGAGTTCTGCTGGGGTCTTGGCAGTCAGACTACGTATTCTGTGGAAGAACGGCACGCGTCCCATACCCATGGCTGTAGCCAACTCTTCCAGACTGATCTGTCCACGACTCATGTTCTGCATCACATACTGCTCAATGTTCTTGATCAACTGTTGATCCATGGCGTCAAGCATCGAGAAGTCCGACATGTTCATGGCTGTCATGGTCGTAACGGCTGTTTCTTTCTCCGTTTCATCCTCCTCATCAACCTTGGCCAACTGGTTGTTACGCTTGATGATCTTTGTATCAACGCGGTTCACCGGATCGTTGGCATCGGGCTCAGCATCATCCATTGGCTTGTATTCCGTGATGCCATAGGTCTCTGTGGCTGTGGTCATACTGGAGCTGTGGCCTTCGAGCATACGAGTCTCTGCCCCCTCAATCAGGTTACTGTTAGCCTCAATCGGTCCCAGTCCGAGTAGCTTGTTGAAGCGCATGGTGGCCTCTTGCAGATTAAACGGTTTCGCCAGATAGTCATCGGCAGAAAGGGTGATGTTCTGGTTACGCATGTCTTGCGGTGTCAGCATGCCTTCTGTCATCAGCACAAACTTGATATTCTGGGTGGCGATGTTTGTCTTCAACTGGTTACACAAATCACTACCAGTCATCTCCGGCATATCCTGTTTACAGATGACGATGTCACAACGCATCTCTTCAAGGTCGGCAGCGGCCTTCTCAATGTCGTTATAAGCATGGAAGTCATAGACAAACTTCAAGCGGGCCGTAGCAAACTGCAGGAAGTCGGTGTTGTCGTCGATCATGACCATCGTGAACTTCATCGTAGGCTGATCCATAGTGGCTTTCGTCGGGATGGCACTCTCTGAGGTCAGGGCGTGGTTGGCAATCTCCGGCATTTCGATCTCGCCGCGTCCGTTCAGTTCCAGACGGTCGTGAACCACTGTCTTCGCCTTCTCCTCTGGATTCTCCAGGTTCATCTGCATATCGCTGACACGTGTGATGATCTGCAGCATCTGTGAGTGGAGGGCATTCAGCTGCTCTCGTTCCTCCAATGACTTCTCAGATTCTGAGAGGTTTGTAATGATAGAGGTCATACGGGCCATCGGCTGGCGCAGATCGTCGCTGGCGGCCTTGATCTCCTCACGCTGCATGGCGAGCTGTTCAATCACGGCCTTCTTCCTAGCCTTGATCACCTTGAGTTGCTTCAGACCGATACGCCAGAAGTAGATGGCTACAATCGCGATGATGATATATGCCATGATCATCCACCATGACAACAGCCAGTGGCGCTGGATGCGGATGTCTAAGGTTCGCTCCTGATTGCTGACGGCACCTTCTGCACTGATGGCCTTGACGTGCAGTGTATAACTTCCACTTGGCAGGTTCTTGAAGGTTACACCGTGGGTCAGGGCGTTACCGTTGCGCCAGTCTTCGTCCTTACCTTCCATCCAGTACATGAACTGTAGACGTTCACTCTGGTTATAATTACCAGCAGCAAATTTGATGGTGAAGGTGTTCTGGTCATGTCCTAACTCCAGACGACTGGTCTCGTTGAGTGCCTGTGACAGTATCACACGATTCTGATATTCGTGACCGGTCATGATTTCCTCCTCACCGATAAAGAGCTGCGTCAGCATCACACGGGGTAGGGCGTCGTTTTCATCATTGGCTTTCTGTACCACCCAGTTCACACCGAATAGTCCTCCTAACAAGACGTTACCGTCCTGTCGTGTCAGGATAGAACCTGGGTTGAACTCATTACTCTGCAGACCGTCAGCTGTTGTGTAGTTATAGAGACCGTAGTTGTTACTGCCGTCCTCATGGTTTCGCTGTACCACGATGCGACTCACACCACTGCTGGTGGTGATCCACATATTATGGTTCTTGTCTTCTGCAATACCACACACATTGTTATTGCAAAGACCTTGTTTCTCTGTCAGATAGTTCAGACTGTCATTCTCCAGGTTCAGGATGTTCAGTCCTTCACGTGTACCTACCCAAATCAGACCTCTGGAGTCCTGAACCACCTGAGTGATATAGTTGTTGGTAAACGACTTGACGTTCGATGTGTTACCTGTCAGTACCTGCTTCTCCGTCGAAGAGAGGTTCAGTATCACCAATCCCTCAGCTGTACCGATATAGAGGTCATTGCTCTTTCCTTCCTTATTATAGAAAAGGCTTGTGATGTTGTTCGTGTGCAGTTTTCCATTTTCACGGGTATAGGAGGAGAAGGTGTTCATCTTGGGATTATACACCTGTAGACCACCATTGGTCGCAATCCACATGTTGCCGACCTTATCCGTGCAGAGGGCATTGATATGGTCGTCTATCAGAGTCGCCATACTGTCCTTGGCTAAGGAGTAGATAGTTGCACTGCCGTTCTTGATACGTGTCAGTCCATTGCGCTTTGAACCCACCCATAGGCTACCGTCGTTGGTGGTGGCCATGGCAGAGATCTTCAGACTCGACAGTGGACCGTTATAGTTGATGACACCCTTGTCGCTCGTACCATACCAGATGGTACCATTGGCATCCTGTGCCATGGCGGTGATGTCGCCGATATGATCGGAACCGAAGCGGTAGATATATCGTCCGGAATAAGCAATACCTGATTTCTCTGTGCCCACCCATAACAGGTCTGTATCATCCACATAGACACTCTGGATGCTTACTATCTCTGTGATCCATTGGCTGTCGTTGATATTTCGCGGCTGTACGGATGTCACCTCATGAGAGTTCAGGTCCATCTTCAGCAGACCGAGTTGGTCGGAACCGATCCAGATGTTGCCTTCCTTGTCACCAGCCATACCGTTGATATTGCGATCAATACCGATACCAGTCAGTCCTAAGTGGTCACCGATCGTGGTATCCCAGGTATTTGCAGCCTTGTTATACATAAACAAAGTGCCTTGACCGTACAACCAGATGTTATCCAACTTATCTGCAAAGGCTCTGAGTGACTTGTTCTTGCGGTTTCTTAGGGATGGAATCCTCTCTGTCTCCCAGACGGTATGCTGTTGGTGCATCACATCGCAGCACACGATACGTCCGTCCTCATACACGATCAGCGCACCATCCCTACACTCACTGATGGAAACGACCGTACCCTGTGGCACACCGTGCGAGTCGTCGGTATAGCCGAATTCAAAAAGTAACTGCTGCTGTTGGTTGTAGCAAACGACGCCCTTGTTGGGAATCGCTCCCCAGAGATTCTTGTGTTGATCGATATAGACCACACTGGGAATTGTCTCGATACCCATCCTTGAGAAGGTTTGCTTCATGTCACGCTCGAAACTCTCTGTCTGATGGTGGTAGATACAATAGCCAGAAGAAGTCTCTACCAGCAGATTGCCGTCGAGCATCTCCTGGATCGATACGATATAGCTGTCGTTGAGCGAAGAACCGTCTTGCGAATCGCTTTGGAAGTTCCTGAATGTATAGCCGTCGAAACGGTATAGTCCGGCAGGTGTACCAAACCACATGTAACCCTTTGAGTCTTTCAGGATACAGTTTACCTGGCTGGAAGTCAGTCCATCACGTGCGTCGAGTGTCTTAAACAAGTAGTCTGCGACCACCACCAACGGCAGGGCCAACAGTAAAACAATCAACAGTTTCTTTATTGTCTTCATATAGGCTTTGCTTTCCTTATTTATATCATACATGAGTAGTGGTCAACCACACCGAGAAGGTGGTTCTTGTTGTCTGTGACCAAAACTGAATGTACCTTATATTTGTTCATGATTCTCTGTATCTCCGTGATCTTGGTTTCGGGCCTCACAGTCTTTGGTGTGCGGGTCATGATGTCACTGACCGTACGGTCGAAGAACTCCGCTTGCCATTTCTCCATGGCGCGACGAATGTCACCATCGGTAATCAATCCCACAATCTCATCATTTACCTCAGCGATGCCTAAACCTAACTTGCCCTTGCTGACCAGAATGATGGCCTCGCCCAAGTGCATTTCTGGCGGCAGGATGGGCATATCGTCAGAACGCATCACATCCTGTGCCGTGGTAAGCAGTCGTTTGCCGAGTTCTCCGCCGGGGTGGAACTGGGCGAAGTCGCGTGGTTTAAAGTTACGTTTCTGAATCAGGGCAACGGCGATTGCATCGCCCATTGCCAACTGCGCCATCGTAGAACTGGTAGGCGCCAGGTTCATCGGACAGGCTTCCTTCTCCACGCCGACGTTCAGGTGGCAGGTCGAATATTTCGCCAGCAGCGACTCAGGGTTGCCGCTCATACCGATGATTGGTATCTGCATGTGGAGTACCATCGGAATGAAACGCAGTAGTTCGTCAGTCTGACCAGAGTTTGAGATCGCCAGCACGACGTCGTCGGCAGTCATCACCCCCAGATCGCCATGAAACACGTCGAGCGGGTTGATGAAGAAAGAGGGTGTGCCTGTACTCGACAGTGTGGCGGCAATCTTGGCACCGATATGTCCACTCTTACCCACACCCGTCACAATGATCTTTCCTTTGCAGTCATACATCAGGTTGACAGCCTTCTCAAAACTGTCGTCAAGCTGCGGTATCAGTCCTAACACGGCCTCAGCCTCGTCTTTAATGCATTGTATGGCGTATTCTTTCGATGTCATTTCAATCTTCAATTAACTTCTTAACAAGCTGTTCGAGTTTGTCGAGTTCCAACATATTGGCGGCGTCGCTCAAGCCTTCATCTGGGGTGGGGTGCACCTCAAAGAAAAAGCCCGTTGCACCGAAAACCTTGGCAGCCAGTGCCATCTGAGGCACGAAACGACGGTCGCCGCCCGTCTTGCCGTCACTGCCACCAGGACGCTGAACACTATGTGTGCAGTCCATGATGACCGTCGGCACGATCTCCAACATATCCGGTATATTGCGGAAGTCCACTACGAGATTGTTGTATCCCATCATATTGCCACGCTCTGTGAGCCACACTTCCTTGGCACCGGCGTCACGTGCCTTCTCCACAGGGTATTTCATGTCGTGCCCACTGAGAAATTGTGCCTTCTTGATGTTCACCGTGCGCCCTGTCTTGGCGGCTGCCACCAGTAGGTCTGTCTGCCGACAGAGGAAGGCTGGTATCTGCAGCACGTCACAGACCTCTCCTGCAGCGGCTGCCTGATGACTCTCATGGATGTCTGTCAGGATGCGCAGACCATAACGTGCTTTGATGTCGGCCAGCATCTGGAGTCCACGCTCAAGACCTGGTCCGCGGAAAGAGCGGATCGAGGTGCGGTTGGCCTTGTCAAATGAGGCCTTGAATATGATGTCTGTACCAAACTTGGTGTTGATTTCCACCAATTTACGTGCGACGGTATCGAGCAGCTCTGCTGACTCAATGACACACGGTCCGGCTATGATAGTTGTCTTGTTGCTCATAATGATGTTGCAAAAATACACATTTTATTCAAATCCACCAAATTTTCTTCACACTTTCTTACTTGATATGCACATCCTGCTGTGGGAACGGAATCTCGATATTGTTCTGGTTCAACGTGTCATACACACATTTCAGCACATCGCTGACCACGTACGATTTCTTCGGCGCGTCAGCCCATACGAATAGGTTGAAATTCACACTGGAGTCGCCCATTTCCGATACCACGCACTTCACCTGCTTGCTCTGATCCATCCACTGGTGATGCAGGTTGTTCAGTGCATCCTCCACCACAGTGGTGACCTGTTTCAGGTTCGAGCCATAAGCTACGCTGAAGGGGACAACTGCCAGCACATAGCCATGGTTCCGCGTCAGATTCTTATAGTTCTTAGTAAACAATTGTGCGTTCTGGAAGGTGATCACCTCGCCGTAGAGCGACTCTACCACCGTTGAGGTGTAACTGATGGAGGCTACCTTACCCATGGTACCATCTACCTGGATCCAGTCGCCCACCTTGATACGGCCAGCCATCAGCGAGGCGCCGTAGTAGATATTCTCGATGATATCTTTCGAGGCGAAACCGATACCTGTTGACAGGCCGCCGGAGATGGCCAGCAGCCAAGCCACGCTGATATGGAATACAGAGAGCGAGATCATCAGCCAGATACCCCAGATCAGCACCTGGATCACGTTCTTGCTCATCACTTCCTTCGAGGCAGCCGTCGTGGGGTCGCTGTCCTGATAGTGCTGGCGCAGCAGGGCGAGGACGGTCTGCACGATCCAGCGGAACAGGAACCAGATGGTGATGACCATCGAGAGCTTCAGGATCGACACCTGCAGGTTCTCCAGGTCAATGAAATTATACTTGAAGATCTGCCAGCAGAGTTCGCTGAGGTTGAATACCTTCGCTGCCCAATAGATACTCAGCATGATCGAGTTGATGCTCAGCGCAGGCATCAGCACCTTCTCCACCAGTGTGTGAGCCCAGGTCTGGGTCACAGGCTTCTTCTCAAAGTGCTTTCGTTTGGCGTAGAGCTTCAGATACTGGCTGATACAAGTGATGGTCAGGATGCAGGTCAGCTGCATGATCCACCAGATGAGCAACTGCACCGCCATGAGCGTATAGCCTGCCCATGAGCTGATCACCGATGCGATAAACACGATCAGCGACACGTAGGTATAGAAGATGTCCGACTTCGGAATATTCTGGTTGTGCCGCCTGATCACCACCCACTGCCAAATGGCACAGAGTAACAGGAAGGGCGGCAGTATCAGGTTCACCAGCTCATTTGGAATCAAGATGATCCGACAGCCTATTACGATGAAGCCGATGCCGATCAGAGGCGCATAGATACGGAAGGCACTGCCTATCTGGTTACCCTTTACACGCAACAGGAGCGAAATCAGGATCACACCCAACAGCCAGGCATACTCCACCAGCAGCGTTGAGGCCATGATCACAAAGTTCTGCTCCGATCGGTTGATCAGCAGTCCCTGGATGATGGCGAAGGTGATGGTGGTCGTCGCCATGATGATCGCCGCCTGCTTATCCATAAACTCTTTGGTCTTGAAGCGCTTGGGCAACAGGAATCGGAAGAACAGCTGGTTGAGCACGATGGCGATGACGACATAGATGGCGATGACGACAAACAGGCCGAACACCCACTGCGAACTCCATTGCGACAGGTTGTTGTCGTCGATGGTATATTTCTTCTTCACCGCCTCCGTCATCGTCTTCCAGCGGCGGTCTATATGGCTTATCAGGGTGAAATAGCTGTCGCCGCCGTTAATGAAGATGCTCTGCTGGATGTCAGTATAGCGCTTCTGTGCATAGTCGTTCAACTCGCTCAGGCGCTGCTCCGTCATGTTATAATAGCGGATGTTCCGTCTCAGCTGCTGATCACCCTCGGCCAGCATGCTGCGGATATTCTTGGCGAGCACCAGACAGGAGTCGCGCCGCTGCTGACCGTACTTCGTCGTCATCATGTCAGGCATCGATTCCAGGCGCTTCACTAGGCTGTCATAGCGTGCCAGCTCCTTGGTGTTCTTGTCCAGGAACTCCGTAAAGGGGATCTGTCGGCTGTGGAACTCCCGATAGAGCTTGGTGGCCTCCTTGCAGGCATAAGTCATGTCAAACGGGTGGGTCTGCTCCTGCGAATAGAGCATCAGCGCGTTCTGGTCGGCCTGCTTCATGGTCAGCAGCAGGTTGGTGATCAGCTGCTTGGCACGTTCCCTTCTGACGGCACTGCGCATGGTCAGCTCGTTATTATATTGCTCCAACTCACTCTGCAGGATGGCGAGCGTCTGTTCCAGGTCTTTCTCCTTCAGCACGGCACCAGCCTCGGTGATGAAGCCTAACATCAGGGCGAATATCAATAAAAAGCGTTTCATTTCTATTTCTGTACTTATTTATTTTTGTTCTGCAAAGGTACGAAAAAAATCGCATTTTTAAGAAAAAAACTGCCATAAACTGATTGTTTTATATCTTTTTTGATTACTTTTGCAGCGTAAACCATCAAAAATAACGAGAAATGATATTAATTGCAGATAGTGGAAGTACCAAAACCGACTGGGCGATTGTAACTGGCGCCTCTCAACCCGTAGTCCTCAATACACAGGGCATCAATCCTGTTCATCAGTCACGTGAGGAGATTGTTCAGATCGTCCGTGAGGAATTTGTAGGAGCCATGGGCTCGAATCCGGAGATTCAGAAACTGCGTAGTTCGGCTATCCTGACCCCAGAGTTTCCGATGGCGGTCTATTTTTATGGCAGTGGTATCCGTCCAGAATTGGAGTCCTTGATGACCTCTCTCCTGCAGGAGACATTTCCGCAGGCGAGTGTCGTTGAGGCACATAGTGATCTCTTAGGTGCTGCACGTGCACTTTGTGGTCATAACTATGGTATTGCCAGTATTTTAGGGACGGGCGCTAATTCTTGTCTTTATGACGGAAACGGCATCATTCAGCATACTCCCGCCTTGGGCTATATTCTAGGCGATGAGGGTAGCGGCTCCGTACTCGGCAAGCGCTTTATACATGACCTGTATGGTGGTAAGTTGTCAGAGGAAATCAAGACGATGTTTGAGAAAGAAACCCGCCTGAATCTGCCAGAGATTATCAAGCGTGTTTATCGTCAGCCGTTGGCCAATCGCTTTCTGGCTTCCCTTTCCGAGTTTATCGGCAATCACCTTGATGATGCTGGTGTCAGAGCCGTCGTAATCGATAACTTTGTTGACTTCCTGCGTTATCATATTCAGCCCTATAACCGTCCTGACCTGCCTGTCTCGTTCGTGGGTAGTGTGGCTTGGCATTATCAGGATGAACTACGCGAAGCCGCCGAACGTCTCGACTTCCAGCTTGGCACTATCCTCAAGACCCCTCTCGCAGGTCTTGTTCGCTATCACAAGCTCTAAACCTGAGCCATGGGCCTGAAAGTAAGAGCCTTTCTCATCAAGTGGAGCCAGACGAGTTTGGTTCTCCGCATTTTCATTGGACTGGTTCTTGGTACCATTCTCGGACTGACTGTGCCTCATTGGACGGCCATCGGCATCCTTGGCATCGTGTTTGTCAGTGCGTTGAAGGCCATAGCGCCCATTTTGGTGGCAGTCTTAGTGGCAGCCAGCATCGCTAAGGCCGGTGGTGGTTTGGGCCCTCGCTTCCGTACGGTCATTCTGGAGTATTTGTTCAGTACCTTCCTGGCTGCCCTATGTGCCGTGGCAGGTAGTTTTCTGTTTCCTGTCAAACTGCAACTGAGTGGTGCCTTCGAGCAGTTTGCACCTAGTGCACTTGTTGATATCTTTTCTAACCTACTGACGAATATGGTCACCAACCCGATGGTGTCACTGACCCAAGCCAATTATATCGGTATTCTGTTCTGGGCCATTCTGTTGGGTGTTGCCTTGAAACTGACGGCCAGCCAGCAGACCATCGATATGGTTCATGATTTCTCAATGGTCATTACCCAGACGGTGAAGTGGGTCATCCAGTTTGCGCCGTTCGGTATCTTGGGTTTGGTATTCACGTCGATCTCTGAGAGCGGCTTGGAGGTGTTTGTCACCTATGGTCACCTGGTATTGCTGCTTGTGGGTTGTATGATTACCAGCACATTGGTCTTCAATCCGCTCATCTCGTTCCTGATGCTCAGGCGTAATCCCTATCCCTTGCTGTTCACCTGTTTGAAGGAGAGTGGCTTGCAGGCGTTCTTCACCCGTTCGTCGGCGGCCAATATCCCTATCAACATGAACCTGTGCAAGAAGTTGGGACTTAACGAGGAATTTTATTCGGTGAGTATCCCCCTAGGCGCCACCATCAACATGAACGGCGCTGCTATTACGATTACGGTCATGACTCTCGCCGTGGCACATACCGTGGGCGTCGAAGTGTCGTTCCTGTCGGCCCTCTTCTTGGTTCTAATTGCCACCTTGGCGGCCTGTGGTGCGTCAGGTGTTGCCGGCGGATCGCTGCTGTTGGTTCCCATGGCCTGTTCGTTCTTTAATATCGGCAACGATATTGCGATGCAGGCCGTTGCCGTCGGCTTTATCATCGGTGTGGTTCAGGATAGCGTGGAAACAGCCCTCAACTCCAGCGGTGATGTGTTCTTCACCGCCACCGCCGAATATTACGACAGGCGGAAGAAAGATTGAGGGTTTCTTGTACTCCGCCCAAGCTTCCCTTTCCGTCCGCCCAAGGCGGACTCCGAGAGGGCCGTTTCATATTTCATTTGAGTTTTTAGTTTTATCCTTGGAAGTCTTATGAAATATGAAACGTGAAACGCAATGTTAGATTTTGCGTGTTCAAGAAAGTTTTTTGGCTTTTTTGGCATAGAAGTTTGGCTGAATGAATTATTTTTTGTATATTTGCAGGCAAAATAACTAAATTGTTCATATTTGATGAAGCTAAAACTATTCATCTCTCTCCTGATGGCTGCGATGACTATCCCCATAGTGGGACAGTCGAAGTTCGTGACTGTGAAGGACGGACATTTCGAAAAAGACGGACAGCCCTATTATTACGTAGGTGCTAATTTTTGGTATGGTGCGATCCTCGGTTCTGAGGGTCAGGGCGGCGATCGCCAGCGACTCTGTCAGGAACTTGACCTGATGAAGCAGATCGGCATCGACAACCTGCGTATCCTCGTGGGGTCTGATGGCGAACGGGGTGTGACTACGAAGGTGGAACCGACCTTGCAGGTGGCACCTGGCGTGTATAACGATACGATCCTGGCGGGTCTCGACTTTCTGATGCAGGAGATGGGGAAACGCCAGATGGTGGCAGTGCTTTATCTGAACAACTCGTGGGAGTGGAGTGGGGGCTACGGCTTTTATCTGCAGCATGCGGGTGCCGGCAAGGCACCAAGGCCCAATGAGGACGGTTATCCTACCTATATGAACTTTGTGGCTCAATATGCTACGAACCAGCAGGCGCACCAATTGTTCTATGACTATGTGAGATTTATCCTCAGTCGTACGAACCGTTATACAGGCGTCGCCTATAAGGACGATCCTGCCATTATGTCGTGGCAGATCGGCAACGAGCCGCGTGCTTTCTCAAAAGAGGCACTGCCAGCCTTTGAACAATGGTTAGCAGAGGCCTCTGCGCTGATTCGTGAATTGGATCCGAACCACCTGATCTCCATCGGCAGCGAGGGTGCCTGGGGCTGTGAGGGCGATTACGGCT
>Ga0256404_1005365_pt1 | contig 22782 bp, 11 predicted proteins | sample RumenRJG_01DNA_FD_185990 | JGI IMG/M metagenome (GOLD analysis project Ga0256404, IMG submission 185990) | Bovine rumen microbial communities from Lethbridge, Alberta, Canada - RJG_01 | ecosystem: Host-associated > Mammals > Digestive system > Stomach > Rumen | place: Canada: Alberta | collected... | reverse complement strand
CTCATCGCAGAGTGATGAACCTCATCTTCCGTGTGTTTGATGACGGTATCGGTTTCCGCTACGAGTTCCCACAGCAGCAAGAACTCAATTACTTCCTCATCCAGGAGGAGATGACCGAGTTCGCGATGGCCGGCGACCACATGGCATGGTGGCTTCCGGGTGACTATGACACACAAGAGCAGATGACACAACAGACACGGCTCTCGGAGATCCGCAAGACCTTCGGCAAGGCCGTCAATTGGGGCAACTCCTCTGTGGCGACCTTCTCACCGACGGGTGTACAGACTTCACTGCAGATGAAGAGCGACGACGGTCTCTACATCAATATCCACGAGGCCGCCTGCCAGGACTATGCCACAATGCATCTCGAACTCGTAGATGCCGAGACCAAGCATCTCTCTACAGAACTCAAGGGCGGTAGCAATGCCTATACCCCCAATCCGAAGCCGCTCGACTACCCGCTACCGAAGCCTTTCACCTTTGTCAGCCATCTGACCCCCGACGCGACTGGTCTGAAGGGCTGTATGCAGACGCCCTGCTCCACACCATGGCGCACCGTCATCGTGAGCGACGATGCCCGTGACATGCTCTCTTCTAACCTCATCCTCAACCTCAACGAGCCATGTAAGATTGAAGACACCTCATGGATCCATCCCACAAAGTACTGTGGCGTATGGTGGGAGATGATTGTCGGCAAGAGCTCATGGAACTATACCAACGACTTCCCCAGCATCAAACTCGACCAGATCGACTGGAACAGTGTGAAGCCCAACGGTCGTCATGCCGCCAACAACGAGAAGGTGAAGCGCTATATCGACTTCGCTGCCAAGAACGGACTCGACGAGGTGCTGGTAGAGGGATGGAACGTAGGCTGGGAAGACTGGGCCAACATGTGGAAGCGCGACGTCTTCGACTTCGTGACGCCCTACCCCGACTTCGACCTGAAGATGCTCAACGACTATGCCCACTCGAAGGGTGTGAAGCTGCTGATGCACCACGAGACCTCCAGTTCCACACAGAACTACGAACGTCATATCAAGGAGGCCTTCGAACTGATGAACAAATATGGCTACGACGCTGTGAAGACAGGTTATGTGGGTGATATCATCCCTCGCGGCGACCATCACTACTCACAGTCGATGAACAACCACTATCTCTATGTCATCAAGGAGGCTGCCAAGCACCATATCATGGTGAACTCCCACGAGGCCACCCGTCCTACCGGCCTTTGCCGCACCTGGCCCAACCTCGTAGGTGGAGAGTCTGCCCGTGGTACAGAGTATGAGGCTTTCGGCGGTTCTAATCCCGACCACACCTGCATCCTGCCGTTTACCCGCTTGCAAGGTGGTCCGATGGACTACACCCCGGGTATCTTCGTCACGAAACTGAGCGAATGGAGCGACAACACCTCATGGGCACGCATTACGATTGCCGGCTCACTGGCTCTCTACCTGACGATGTATTCTCCGCTGCAGATGGCTGCCGACCTGCCTGAGCACTACGAGAAGTTCGACGACGCCTTCCAGTTCATCCGCGATGTGGCCTGTGACTGGGACGATTCCAAGTATTTGGAGGCAGAACCCGGCGACTATATCACCGTAGCGCGCAAGGCCAAGGGCACCAACAACTGGTTCATCGGCGGCAAGTGCGACGAGAACGGTCACAAGACCACCATTAAGCTCGACTTCCTCGACAAGGGCCGCAAGTACGACTGCACCATCTATGCCGATGCCAAGGATGCCCACTATGAGAAGAATCCGCAGGCTTACACCATCACCAAGAAGGTCGTCAAGGCTGGTGATACACTCAAGCTCACCGAGGCCCCCGGCGGCGGCTTTGCCATCTCTCTCCTCGCAAAATAGTTTACGGTTTAGAGTTTACGGTTTACGGTTTATAGTTTAGAGTTTAGAGTTTATGAAGCGATTAATCATAGCAACGATACTCACGATGGCTGCAACAACCATACAGGCACAAGACTTCAACTTCGACGAGGTGACCTACACCCCACAGGCCACCACCTTCAAGCTCTTCGCCCCCTCTGAGGCCCGGCGCGTGCAGCTACGGCTCTATAAGGACGGCGACAGCCAGAAGGCCATGAAGACCGTGAAATTGCAGAAGACTGGTCAGGACCTGTGGACCGCCACCGTCAAGGGCGACCTCAAAGACCGGTTCTATACCTTCGACATGGGACGGGGCGAGTGTCCTGGCGTCTTCGGCAAGGCCGTCGGCGTGAACGGACGGAAAGGCTGCATCCTCGACCTGAAGGATACCGATCCCGAGGGCTGGACCGAAGACCGCCGCCCGGTGACGAAATCACCTGCCGACCTCGTCATCTACGAGATGCACCACCGCGACTTCTCCATCGCCCGCAAGGATGCGGCCCACCCCGGCAAGTTCCTTGCCCTCACGGAGCCCTGGGCCATCAGCCACCTGAAGGAACTCGGCGTGAATGCCGTCCATATCCTGCCCAGCTACGACTACGGCTCTGTCGATGAAACCCGACTCAGCGACAACAAATACAACTGGGGCTACGACCCCGTGAACTATAACGTTCCAGAAGGCGGTTACTCCACCGACCCCTACCAGCCGGCAATGCGCATCCGTGAGTTCAAGCAGATGGTGAAGGCCCTCCACGATGCCGGCATCCGCGTCATCCTCGACGTCGTGTATAACCACACCTACGACATCGAGCACTCCAACTTCCAGCGCACCTATCCCGACTATTTCTACCGCAAGACGGCAGACGGGCAATATAGCAACGGCTCCGGCTGTGGCAACGAGACCGCCTCGGAGCAGCCCATGATGCGCCGTTTCATGATTGAGTCGGTGAAATACTGGATCAACGAGTACCATATCGACGGTTTCCGCTTCGACCTGATGGGCGTCCACGACATCGAGACGATGAACGAGATCCGAAAGGCCGTCGATGCCATCGACCCCACCATCTTCATCTACGGCGAGGGCTGGAGTGCCGGGGCCTGCGCCCTGCCCAACGATGTGCTGGGCATGAAGGCCAATATCTCGAAGATGCCAGGCATCGCCGCTTTCAGCGATGAGATACGCGATGCGCTGCGCGGCCCCTTCGACGACGACAAAAAAGGTGCCTTCCTCGCCGGACTGGCTGGCAATGAGGAGAGCCTGAAGTTCGGCATCGCCGGAGCCATCGCCCACCCGCAGGTTGACATGACGAAGGTAAACTATTCCAAGACCCCGTGGGCGCTGGAGCCCACACAGATGATCTCCTACGTCAGCTGTCACGACGACATGTGCCTCACCGACCGTCTGCGTGCCTCTGTCCCCGGCATCACTGAGGAAGAGCTGATCCGCCTCGACCTGCTGGCACAGACCGCAGTCTTCACCTCGCAGGGCGTGCCGTTCATGCTCTGCGGCGAGGAGCTGATGCGCAGCAAGAAGGGGGTGCACAACAGCTTTGAGTCACCCGACAGCATCAACCATCTCGACTGGGATAACCTGCAACGCTACCCGCAGGTGTTCCAATACTATAAGGGTCTGATTCTGTTGCGCAAGCACCATCCCGCCTTCCGTCTTGGCAATGCCGATCTGATCAGGAAGCACCTTGAGTTCCTGCCCGTGAAGCGCCCGACAGCCCGACGTATCGACCAGCCAGAGCATGTCATGGCCTTCCGGTTGAAGAACTATGCGGGTAGAGACGATTGGCGCGACATCATCGTCATCCTGAATGCTTCACGCGAGGCGCAGGATCTGGCTATCCCCAAAGGCAACTATACGGTGGTCTGCCGCGATGGACTTATCGATGAACGGGGTTTGGACACGATTGTCGGTTCAAAGCTGACCGTCAGTCCCCAGTCCGCCCTCATCCTGCATAACTAAACGAATGATCCCCGCCATACCAGCGGGGACCATTCGTTTATAAAGACTACAATCGTATTATTTGAATGTGAAGTCGGTCTTCTCCACCCCGTCGCCATAGATGGTCTTGAAGTCGTCTCTCATCGAGATGACGTGATAGCCCGATTCGCGCCACTGCTTGCCAAGGTTGAGTGCCTTCTCCCTGTTAGCATGGTCTCTGGCTTCGTCATCGGCAATCAGCATAAAGACAGCCGTCTTATATTTCGGATTACTCAGGCAATAGTTGTGCATGGCACTGTCACCACCGCTGTTTCCGAACGACAAGACGGGCACTTTGCCAATCTCCTGACTGATCTGCAGCACCTTGTTGGTCTTCAGGTTCTTGATGATAAGCTCATCGGTACGAACAAGGTCTTCATCTTTACCCATGGTGTAATTGACACCTTCCTCTGTGCCCTGCTTGGAAGAGCGGAGCTTCACGTCCATGCCGATCACACGGTTCGGCTCGATGCCGATAGACTCCACCAGCGCCCTGCAGATAAAGCGGTCGGAGCCCGAAACGACGTAGAAGGTAAAGCCGTTGGCCTTCAGATAGTCGAACACCTGCAGCATGGGCTTGTAGAAGCTCTGTCCGTAGGTCATGCCCTTGAAGCCGTTGGCCTGCTTGGCGGCATACGCCTTGACATAGGCATCAAACTCGGCCAGCGTCATGCCGGCATAGGCCTTCGCTGCCGCCCGTGCGTGCTTCATGTCGAAATGCGACGGCAGCGCCTTGCCGTTCCTGACAAAGTCCCTGATCTCCTGGGCCGTCTCCTTCACGTCGTCTGGCGCCTTGTCCTTATACGAAGCGTCCTCCAGCACCCGTTCCTCCAGCATGTTGTACTCGAAATAAGTCGGATAGAGCTCGCCCACGAAGGTGCCGTCCATGTCGAATGTCGCAATGCGGTCCTCCTGCTTGATGAAGTTCGCAGAGGAGGGGTTGGTCACATCTTCAACATATTCCTGCAGGACAGTCACTGCTTCACAGGGATTCCAAAGCGTCAGATAGTTCTTGGCTGACGAAGTCACAACACTATCGTCTTTAGTACAGCCACTGAGGACAGTAACGACAACGATAATAATCGGAAATAGAAGTTTCTTCATAAGTGCATTAACTATTATAATTAGTAATTCGCCGACAAAGGTACAAAAACTCCACGACATCACAAAGCCCTGACTCGAGGAATGTGGTAAAAACACTTTCTGCCTGCCCCCACAACGGTTACCAATCGCCAACAGAGACGGCTTTTAAGCTTATTTTAGACAAATGATAAAGTTTTTGATACAAAATAACACGTGGGTTTCGGGAAAATTGCTTAATTTTGCAGCCATGTAACTAAGCATTACTTTTTTAAACTTATTAGAATATGAACAATGTACCTGTAATCAAGATTGGTATCGTGGCCGTGAGCCGCGACTGTTTCCCCGAGTCACTGGCAGTCAACCGCCGCAAGGCCGTTATCGCTGCGTATGAGAAGAAGTTTGGCAAGGAGGGCATCTACGAGTGTCCTATCTGTATCGTGGAGAGCGAGATCCACATGCAGCAGGCTCTTGAGGACATCAAGAAGGCCGGCTGTAACGCCCTGTGCGTCTATCTCGGCAACTTCGGTCCTGAAATCTCCGAGACCATGCTCGCCAAGTACTTCGACGGTCCCGCCATGTTCTGCGCTGCTGCCGAGGAGACCCAGAACGACCTCATCGACGGCCGTGGCGACGCCTACTGCGGTATGCTGAACGCCAGCCACGCCCTCTCACTGCGCAAGACCCGCGCCTATATCCCCGAGGAGCCTGTAGGCACTGCCGACCAGTGCGCCGAGATGATCCACGAGTTCCTGCCCATCGCCCGCGCCATCGTGGGTCTACAGAACCTGAAGATCATCAGCTTCGGTCCGCGCCCCAACAACTTCCTGGCCTGCAACGCTCCCATCCGTGCCCTCTATGACCTCGACGTGGAGATTGAGGAGAACTCAGAGCTCGACCTGCTGGAGTCGTTCCAGAAGCACCAGGGCGACCCCCGTATCGACGACGTGGTGAAAGACATGGTGGCAGAGCTCGGCACTGGCAACAAGATTCCCAGCGTACTGCCGAAGCTGGCTCAGTATGAGCTGACACTCTGCGACTGGATCGAGGGCCACAAGGGCTGCCGCCAGTTTGTATCGCTGACCACGAAGTGCTGGCCTGCCTTCCAGACGATGTTCGGCTTCGTGCCCTGCTACGTGAACAGCCGTCTCACGAGCCGCGGCATCCCCGTAAGCTGCGAGGTGGATATCTACGGCACGCTGTCTGAGTACATCGGCACCTGCATTAGCGAGGACGCCGTTACCCTGCTCGACATCAATAACACCGTACCTAACGATATGTACGAGGAGAGCATCAAGGGCAAGAAGTTCGCCTGCGACACCTATACCGACAAGGAGATCTTCATGGGCTTCCACTGCGGTAACACCGCCAGCTCGAAGGTCTGCAACTGCCAGATGTGCTTCCAGCGTATCATGGCTCGCGCTCTGCCTGTAGAGGTTACTAACGGTACGCTCGAAGGCGACATCCAGCCGGGTCTGGCTACCATCTACCGTCTGCAGAGCACTGCCGACACCAAGCTGCGCGCCTACATCGCTCAGGGCGAGGTGATCCCCGTGGCTACACGTTCGTTCGGTTCTATCGGTATCTTCGGTATCAAGAACATGAGCCGCTTCTACCGTCACGTGCTCATCGAGAAGCACTTCCCGCACCACTGCGCCGTGATGTTCGGCCATCAAGGTAAGTACCTGTGGGAGGTTCTCAAGTACATGGGTATCCCCGTGGACGAGATCGACTACAACTTCCCGAAGGGTAACTTCTATCCCACTGAGAATCCGTTCTGCTAATATTTGGCACGACTTATTATAAAAATCCCCCGCTCGGTTGAGCGGGGGATTTTCCTTTTCTATTTGAAGATCTTCTGGGCGAACATCGTCAGATAGATGCGCCAGTTACGCCAGATATGACCACCATCGGTCTCAACATACTCATAGGGATAGCCCTTGCTGTCCCAGTAGGCACGCAGGTCAACAGTACTCTGATAAAGGAAGTCGGTCTTACCCATACCCATCCAATAGAGCTTGGGCTTGCTGCCAAAGAGACGGGCACTCTGCTTCTCGAACTCGGGATTGGCCTTGATCTGCTCGGCAAACGAGCTGTTGAAACCACCATTACCCAGGTGCAGACCTGCAGAGAAGAGTCCGTAGTAGTCGAACTTATTGGGATAGAGCAGACTCACGTGGAAGGTGTGGCCGCCACCCATCGACAGACCGCAAATGGCGCGGTGTGAGCGATCCTTCAACGTGCGATAGTTGGCATCGACATAGTTCACGATATCCATAAAACTTTCAGGGATAGACGCTGCAGCAGGAGCAGTAGGACCTGTGCCAGAATCACGGAAGCCTGGTGTGTACATACCCCATGACCACTCACCAGGAGCAGCCTGACAGTTGGGGTTACCATTAGGCATCACCACAATCATCGGCTTTGCCTTACCAGTGGCAATCAGATTGTCAAGGATCTGGGCAGCACGTCCGAGTTCACTCCAAGCGTTCTCGTCGCCACCAGCACCATGCAACAGATAGAGCACCGGATACTTGCCACCCTTATCGTAACCAGCAGGTGTATAGATCGTCATACGACGCTGCATCTTCAGGGTAGGACTGTTATACCACACTTTTGAGAGATTGCCATGAGGCACCTCATTCACCTTGTAAAGATCGCCCTTGTCACCCTTCTCGTTGCTGACGATGAAGATGTTGGTGAACGACACGATATCACGATTCACGTAGATATTGGCAGGATCCTTTACACCTGTCATTCCGTCGATGTTGAAGGTATAGCTGTACATTTCAGGAGCGAGCTTGTCGGTGGTATAGCTCCACACGCCATTCTTTCCTTCCTTCAGCTGGGCAACGCCTGGAGCATCATACTTGCCATAGCCAGGAACATCTATCTGCTGAGTAGGCAGGAAGTCACCGGTCACCTCTACCTTCACAGCCTTGGGCGCAAAGAGATTGAATGTCACGGTTCCGTCCTTGTTGATGACGGGTGATTGAACATTGGCACTCTGGAAGAGTTTCTCCTGTGCCTGAGCGCCGAGGCAGCACATCGCTGCCAGCGCCAGAGTCATAATAGTCTTTCTCATATATTTTCTATCTTTTTTACCTTTTTACTGTTTTACCTTTTTACCTTTTAAGCAGGTTCAGCTGAACTTTGGGTTTCATCACGTCGTTGACTTTCGTCTGCATGTTCTTGACAGGAGCCGACAGTGTGGCTTTGATGTCCTGAGAAGAAGCACCAACGAGGAACTGATAGTCGCCCTCGGCCACCACCCATGCAGAAGCAGCCTCGTCAAACGAAGCGAGCTCCGGTGCCGTAACACTCAGTGTGATCGTCTCGCTCTCACCTGGCTTCAGGCTCTTCGTCTTGGCATAGGCCTTCAACTCCTTGGCAGGCTTGTTCTGAGCCTTGTTGTCAGGAGCCGAGATGTAGAGCTCTACGACTTCCTTACCTTCATGATTACCCGTATTCTTGATCGTCACAGTGACATCATAGATATCGTTCTTCTGGGCAATCTTCGCATCGCTGTACTCGAAGGTTGTATAGCTCAGACCATAGCCGAAGGGATAGCTCACGGGTACGTTGAAGCTATCGAAGTAACGGTAGCCGACATAGATATCTTCCTCGTAGTTGGTGTAGTCCACATTCTTCACATTGCCACGCTCCACGGTATTCATGAAGTCAAGCTTAGCTGTCTGATCCACGGGGAAATTACGTGAAGAGTAAGCATCGGTGAACTTGACGGGCCATGTCATGGTGAACTTACCCGAAGGTGACTGTTTACCACTGAGCACATCCACCACGCTGTTGCCGCCTTCCTGTCCTGCCTGCCAGGCACAAAGGATAGCATCGGGCAGATCCTTCCAAGAAGCGGTCTCGATGACGCCACCGATATTCAGCAGCACCACCACCTGCTTGCCAACCTTATGATAGACCTCGCATACCTGCTTGAGCAGCTGACGCTCTGAGTCGCTGAGATTGAAGTCGGCAGACTTACGATCGAAGAACTCACCAGAGATGCGACCTAAGGTCAGCACGGCGATGTCTGCCTTGGAAGCCTGAGCCTCGAGCTCAGCAGCGGTAAACTGTTTCTCTGCAGGCAGTCCACTGGGCAGGAACTTCATCATCATTGCCTTCTGTTTGTCTGTCTTCTCGATTTCAGCAATCTCGGCTTCACGTGCCTTATGATAGTCACTCCAGAACTGCTCGTAACTCTGCTTCAGATCGTCGGACACGACATAGCCGCCGTTCTTCATACCGTCGAGCAGAGACACCACATAGGCGTGGTTCACATTACCCGAGCCCGTACCACCTGCGATAAACTCGTAAGAGGTATTGCCATAGAGTGCCACGTTCTTGATCTTCTCTGCAAAAGGCAGTGCATTAGCATTCTTCATCAGCACCATACCCTCAGCAGCCGACTGGCGCGTCACCTCGGCATGTGCCTTCAGGTCTGGCTTATTAGAATACTGATAACCCTGATAGCGCGGTGTCTTCTCGATGAGCTTCAGGATACGGCTCACGTTGCGGTCGAGGTCTGCCTCGGCGAGTTTTCCACTCTTCACACCAGCCACGATGGAGTCGAACTGAGCCTTCTTACCAGGCTGTAGCATGTCGTTGCCTGCCCACATCTGCACTGCACCGTCCTTACCTCCGAACCAGTCGGTCATCACCGTGCCCTCATAGCCCCACTCATCACGGAGAATCGTCTGCACGAGATCCTTGCTCTCAGAGGTATAGACACCGTTGATATAGTTATAAGAGGTCATCACCGTCCAAGGCTTGCTCTCCTTGATGGCAATCTCGAAGCCCTTCAGGTAGATCTCGCGGAGGGCGCGCTGCGACATATTGGCATCGTTGCCCATGCGGTTGGTCTCCTGATTGTTGGCAGCAAAATGCTTGATACTGGTACCGACATCGTTCTTCTGGATGCCCTTGATATAGGCAGCAGCCGTCTTACCAGCCACGACGGGATCCTCAGAGTAATACTCGAAGTTACGGCCGCAAAGCGGGTTACGCATGATGTTCAGGGCTGGAGCCAGCAGCACGTCGGCTCCATACTCCTTCACCTCCTGTCCCATGGCGATACCCACCTCTTCGACCAAATGAGTGTTCCATGTAGAGGCAAGCAGTGTGCCGATGGGGAAGTGCGTGCAATAGTAGGTAGCAGAGTCACCCTCACGGGTAGCATCGATACGGAGTCCTGCAGGACCGTCTGCCAGCACGATGGCAGGGATGCCGAGGGAGTCGAGCGGATAGGTAGTACCAGCAGCACCGGGCACCAGATTCTTCGTAGCGCCAATCACGGCCTCGTCGCCTGAGAAGCCCTGCATACCAGTACCGATTACAAAGTGTGCCTTGTCTTCAAGAGACATCTTTGCCATCACTTCCTCCTGATTGATAGTGTTCTTGACAGTCTTGTCAGTAGCAGTGCAGCCAGCCATCACGACGACCAGTGCCCCTGCCAGAATAATTGATTGTTTCATAAGTTGTTATTTGAATAAAAGGGGTACGAATTCGGAAAGATAGATACGCCAGTTGCGCCAGATATGACCACCCTCGGTCTCGAGGTAGGTGTACTTGTGCTGCTTGCTGTCGAGATAAGCGCGCAGGTCATTGTTGTTCTTAAAGAGAAAATCGGTCTTGCCGATACCAATCCAGAAGAGCTTGGGATGCTTGCTGAACAGATTGTCAATCTTCTGGTTACGGTCTGCATAGATATTGGGGAAGCCGCCATTGGCTGTGTTCTGCTGCTGATCGACGGCTGCAGAGAACAATCCCACATAGTCGAACGTATCAGGATTGTTGATGCTGATAAAGAGACTGTGGAAGCCACCCATCGACAGACCAGCGATGGCACGATGCGCCTTGTCCTTCTTCACGCGATAGGTCTTCTCCACAAACTTCACAACGTCAGGGAAGGCAGTCTCAAACGAACCCTCCATCGTCTTCGGCAGCATCATCGTCGGTACACGGAAGCCCTCCGAGGTCTCACCCGGACATGCCTCCTGCGAGATATTGCCATTGGTCATCACGACGAGCATCGGCTCGGCCTTACCCTGAGCGATGAGATTGTCGAGGATCTGGGCAGCACGACCCAGTTCACTCCAGGCGTTCTCATCACCACCGATACCATGCAACAGGTAAAGCACAGGATATTCCTTGCCACTGGTCTCATAGCCAGCGGGGGTATAGACGGTAAGACGGCGAGTCAGTCCGGCAGTAGGACTCTCATACCACACCTTGCTCACGGTGCCGTGTGCCACCTTGTTGACCTTATAGAGATCTGTACGGGCATCACCACCTATCAACAGCACGCTGAACAGGTTGTTGATATCGCGGATGTTATAGACGTTCAGGGGATCGATGATCTTCACGCCGTCCACAATCATATTATAGGTATAGAGCTCGGGCTTCAGTGCCTCGGTTGTGAAACTCCACACACCCTTGTCGTTCTTCACGAGATCCACTGGATCAGCAGGCGCATCGAAAGTTGCACCGTTGAATACCACCTTCTTCGAAGGCAGGAAATCACCCGTGATCTGCACTTTCTGAGCCTCAGGAGCGATCAGACTGAAAGTCACAGTGTTGTCGGCATGGACATCAGGTGAAGCTACCTGAGGGCCCTGCCCCCAGCTCAGGTTCTGCTGAGCATGTGCTGTCATGCCTGTCAGGCATAAAGCAACAAAAAACAAAATTTTCTTCATAAATCAATTATAGTTTCTAGGAATGCGACAAAGTTACGAATAATTCCGCATCATTGTACTTTTCCTTATCTTTTTTTAATAAATTAATTTCTAACTATTTACCACCCTGGATTTTGTTTCATGTTCGGATTCAGTTCGAGCTCTTTCAGAGGAATCGGCAGGAGCGCGTTCTTATCCTGGAATCCGTATTTGCTATTATGCCAGTTCCACTGTACATCACTGCCAGTGTAGGCAGGCACATCCTTACCCTGATTAGCCATAGCCGTCTTAGCATCCCCCCAGCGCACAAGGTCCTGATAGCGTACTCCTTCGTTGCAGAGTTCCAGACGCTTCTCGGTCTTGATGTCGTTCAGCGTCACAGTTGTCAGTGGGGTCTCATGTGCGCGGGTACGTACCATATTCATATATTCTGTAGCCTTGGCAGCGTTGCCTGCCTGAAGATGAGCCTCGGCAGCCAACAGCAGCACTTCTGCATAGCGCATCACCTTGAGGTCGATGAACTGTCCAACCTGGAAATAAGACATATCTGTTGCACAATCCTCTTTGTAAGCCTGATTCTTCCAGAAGAAGTAACCCTCGCTGCCATAGATGCTGGCACCTGGCTGTATCTCCACACCAAAAGCCTTGAGCTGGTCGTTGTTCAAGAGGGTCTTGTTCTTACGATAACCGTTCTCACCTTCCCACTCTACGAAAGAATCATAGAGCGACTGACGGGGATTGCAAAAGCCGTAGTTACCAATAGCGAGTTTCATGAGGGCCGCAGGATTATAACTGAGTGCACTGGTACGCCAGCCCTGCATGATGTACACCATGTCGAAGACGTTCCACACCTGCTCAGGGTCGTTACGCTTCTGGAGTTCGAAGAGCGACTCGCAGTTATTGTTGGCCGCAGCATGGAACTGGTCGTCGTATTCACCGGCGAAGAGGGCATACTTGTTAGAGTTGATCACTTGGTCGAGCATCGCAGCAGCCTCACTGTTCTTACCCTGGAAGAGATAAGCCTTACCCAACAGGGCCTGGGCAAACTCCTTCGTGACACGGATGCCTGTCTCAGCATCATTGGCGTTGGTCTTTGAAGGCAAGGTGCCGCTGTTGATAGCCTCGTTGAGGTCCTTTTCCACAGCAGCCCAGAGCTCTGCAGGCGTACTGTTAGGCTGCTGATACTCAGCGGGAGTCAGCAGATGATCCACCACAGGAGCGGTACCCCAGAGGGTCACGAGTTCAAAGTGCGCGAGTGCACGGAACACCTTGGCCTCGTTGATGGCGCGCTTCATCACAGGGGTTTCACCCTGAATCTTGTCTGTGAGGAGACAAGCCTTGTAGATGATGGCATAGAGACTCTTATAAAGGCTCTCGATCATAGAGTGGTTGGAGTCGAAGCCGTATTCGTTGAGTTTCTCCATCTCACCATTGTCACTACGCTGCCCACCGCCGCACCATACATCGTCGGAGAGGAGGTTCTTCACGAAGAACCAGTTATAATATGCCGACTTCGTCTCCAGATAGAGTGAAGCTGTACCCGTGTTTACATTCTCGTCGGTGGTATAGTAGGTGTCCATGCTACCCATATTGCCATGCTTCTCGATGTCGAGCTCGCTTTCGCAGCTGACAGTCATCAGCGACATCATCCCCAGCAATGCGATATACAATATATTCTTTTTCATAACCTTTTTCTTTTTTACTCTTTTTACTTTTTTACCTTTATTAGAACTCGATATTGAAGCCCAGTACGACCTTCTTTGATGTAGGATAAGCACCCTTGTCAACACCCATACCGGTGGTAGAGTTGGCAGAAGCCTCAGGATCGAAACCAGGGTACTTGGTGATGGTAAAGAAGTCATCCAAAGAGCAATAGACGCGAGAGTGGCTGATGCCTACCTTGCTGAGCAGGTTCTTCGGCAGGGTGTAACCCAGCTGGATCTGCTTGAACTTGAAGTAGCTGCCATCATAGATCATGGCACTGGAGTCAACATACTTGTCCATATCGTTAGCACCTGCACGGGGTTTCGTTCCAGTGGTGTTTTGCGGTGTCCAACGGTCGTCGAACATCACTTCCTTCATCTTGTTGGAGGTAGCATAGTCGGGGCGGTTGATACAGTTGAAGATCTTGTTTCCGTATGAGCCAGTACCGAAGACGGTCAGATCGAAGCCCTTGTAGGCGGCGGTGAGCGTGATACCGTAGGTGAACTTGGGGATAGCATTACCGATATCGGTGAGGTCATCATTGTTCACCTCGCCATCGTTGTTGATATCCTTAAAGAGCGGATTACCAGTAGCGGGATCAATCTTGTCGAACTCGAAGCCACGGTAGTAATAGACAGGATAGCCCTTCTCGAAATAGGTAATGGTGTAAGTATGGAAGTTGCTACCAGCCAGACGAGTCAGTGAGGGGTCAAGGTAGGTCACCTCATTCGTCAGTGTAGAGAGGTTACCACGGATGCCGTAGCTGAAGTCGCCGATATGGTCGCGCCAGCCCAGGTCGAACTCGAAGCCTTTGTTCTTCACGTTACCAGCGTTGATAGGTGAGGTGCTGCCACCGATGATCAGAGAGGGTGTGGTGTTCCACACCAGCAGGTCCTTGGTCTTCTTGATGAAGTAGTCGAAGCCGAAGGTCAGGCGCCCGCCGAGCAGGATACCATCGAGACCGAAGTCCAACTGCTCTGAGGTCTCCCACTTCAGATCCTCGTTACCCAAGGACGTTGGAGCAGCACCATCGGTATAGACGATACCAGGTGCGAAAGCATAGATACCGCTGAGGGCAATGTCGGTGCTGTAGCTATAGCCACTCAGGGCAGAGAGGCTACCGTTCTGTCCCCATGATGCACGGAACTTCAGACTGTCGAACCAGCCCTTGATGGGACTGAAGAACTTCTCCTCGCTGATGGTCCAACCAGCAGATACGGCGGGGAAATAGCCCCAGCGGGTCTTCTTGGAGAGCTTAGAGAGGTCGGCGGCATCCGCACGGAGTGAAGCCTGCAGCATGTAACGGCCAAGATAGTCGTAACCCAGACGGCCAAAGTATGAGTACTTGGTGTTGCTGGTCGTCTCACCGCTCACGCTCTTCGTAGCCGAAGCGTTGGCATAGTTCAGATAGTAGAACAGCGGATCGTTCTTCTTCAAGGCATGCTCGCCGTTGGCATCAAGACCGCCCGTCACAAAGTCGTAGCTGTTCTTCTGGAACGAGATACCGGCCATCGCATTCACCGTGTGAGCCTCGGCAAAGGTCTTCATGTAGTTGGCGAAGTTCTCCCACTGGTAGTAGATCGTCGTAGAAGAGGTGTTGCTCTGGCTGACGTAGTCGCGGCTCTGCACGGCGTTGCCGTAGAAAGGCAGACTGGTGTTCGATGTGCGCGAGCCGTTCAGGCGATAGCCGAAACGTGAGGTGATCGTCAGGTCGGGGATCAGTGTGAAGTCGCCGTAGATAGATCCTGTCACGTTGAAGCCCTCGTTCTTGCTCACACCGTTGTCGCGCATGATCAGCGGGTTATACTGCTCACCGCTATAGAACTTGCTGGTGCCATAGTAGCTGCCGTCCTCGTCCTTCATGAAGGTCTTGCCCATGGCCTGCAGTGCCTGCAGGTCGGCGGGGAGTGTAGAGCCATAGGTGGCAGGAGTCAGCGGATCCATCATCATCACTGATGTCAGCATTGAGCCGTACTCATTATTCGTAGATACCTGTTTTACATCATACTTCTCGACCTGATTGGTCGTACCTACTTTCAGCCAGTCCTTGATCTTGTACTCACCGTTGATGGTAGCCGTATAACGCTTATAGACGTCAGCGTCACCCTTCACGATACCGTTATTCTTTAAGTAAGAGAGTGCCAGGAAATAGTTACCACGGTCGTTACCGCCGGTGAATGAGAGATTGTGCTTCATCATGTGGCCGTGGGTGAAGGCAACGTCTGTCCACTTCGTGTCGGTCTTGCCATCCCAGTTGGCGTTGATGAAGTCCTGTGTAAAGAGGTTGCCCTCCAGCATGTACTGCTGGTACTCTTGGGCATTGAGCATCTCGGGGATCTTGGCGATTGACTCGTCTGTCCACTGGAAGTCATAGCTGATCTTGCCCTGTCCTGCCTTACCCTTCTTCGTGGTGATCAGCACCACACCGTTACCAGCCTCAGCACCATAGATAGCGGCAGAGGCGGCATCCTTCAGGATTTCCATAGAGGCGATGACACTCGGATCAAGCCCGCTGATGTCATTCAGGCGAACACCATCTACGACATAAAGGGGCTCAGAACTTACATTAGAGGAATAACCGCGCACACGTACGGTAGGTGATGAGCCAGGAGCAGCAGAGGTGGAGATCACCTGCACACCCGAGGTCTTACCCTGCAGGGCCTGCTGGGCATTAGAGATGGTACGGTTCTCGATATCCTCAGGCTTCACCTGTGAGATAGCGCCCGTCACGGAGCTCTTCTTCTGCACGCCATAGCCGACGACCACCACTTCGTCGAGCACTTTGTTGTCAGGCTGAAGGCGCACCGTCATGCCATTCTTGGCAGCCACCGTCTGTGCCTCATAGCCGATGTAGGAGATCGTGATGGTCTGTCCAGACTTCACGTTGATCACAAAATTACCATCAAAGTCAGTGATAGTAGCATTCTTGGTGTTGCTCATGTCGGCAACCGTCGCTCCGATTACCGGTTCACCGTTCTCGTCGATCACGGTGCCCTTGATTCCCTGAGCAAAAGATGTGGCAGTCATCCAGACCAAAGCCAGCATCATAAATAATCTGATTCTTTTCATCATTGGTTTTGTTTTGAGTTAATGTTAGGTTGAAAATGCAATTTCGGCTGCAAAGGTATAGCTGAAAACCGATAACTGCTTTCGGATTCTGTTTTTCGTTTTTCCGCTGTGTTCAAAACGATTCCGGCATTTTCCGATTTGTTCAAAACCGTTCCGATTCGTTCAAAATGCCACTGAATCATAGGTAGTTTGAAGATTATTTTCTATCTTTGCAGTCAAAACAAAGCGTCAAATGGGAAATATCGCGAAATGGGGACTGTTCTTCCTAGTGACGGCGTGGCTGGCCATGGGCTGCCGACGACAGGACTGTCAGGACAGCAACAGGGACAAGGACGAGGAGCACAGTCTTGTGTTGGCACAGGAACTGTCTAACAGTCGTGTGCAGTGTATCGCCGAGGATGCCTCAGGACAGTTGTGGATAGGCACCTTCCGTGGACTGAACCGCTACGACGGACATGAATACCACCAGTATTTCTGTGCCGACGACACCATGGGGCTGCCCGACAACCAGATCAAGGATATCCTCTGCGATTGCAAGGGGCGGCTCTGGGTGGCTACGGTGAATGGCATCTGCCGCTATACCCGCATGGATGGCTTCGAGCGCATCGGGGCGAAGACCACCAACCAGAACATCCAGAAACTCCTGGAGGACCGACACGGCCGTGTGTTTGCCTACAACGGTATCGAGGTGCTGCTTTACGACGACGGCCTCAAGGCCTTCCACCCCATCATCTCCCGTCAGTTAGTCCGTCAGCAGTGGACTTGGGGGAACGCCATCATCGATGCCGCCGGCGACATCCTGATTACCGAGAGCCAGCGACTGCTCATCTTCGACGGTACTTCGTTTAAACAGAAACAGGAAATCCCCCTCGACAGCCACCTGAACATCTACTACTCCGAGATGCTCTCCGACGGTCTGATGATCCTTTCAGGCTATGGGCAGATCATCCTCTTCGACACCAAGTCACGGCGGATGGTGCCCCTCGATCCTGCGATGGAAGCACGGCTCACGGCCCACAACAGCATCATCCAGGCTGCACGACTCCTGACTAACAACACCATCCTGCTCAGCACCTCAAAGAATGGTGTCTTCGAACTCAATCTCCTGGCCAAGGAGTTGAAAGCCCTCCCCGCGAAGTCGGGACTCGTCACACAGATCTTCCAGGACTCGCGCCAGAATGTATGGATGGGCACCTACGACAAAGGGCTCTTTGCCGACTATTACTATAAGGAGAAGTTCGGCGGCAGCGACAATTACCTGAATCGTGCCATCGACCACTCCTCAGTGCTCGCATTAGCGATGGATCGCCAGCACAACCTCTGGATCTCCACACTCCTCAAGGGACTCTTCGTCTATCACTGCGACTCCCAGCAGGCAGAGGCCATCCCCCTCGAAGGGCTGCCTTCAGGTGAGCAGAAGAATGCCATCACACATATCTTCTGCGATCGCGACGGCTATCTCTGGCTCTCCACGGGCAGCATGGCACTGAAGTGCCGCTACGACGGCTCCCGCCTGACCATCCTCCATCAGACGCCCGCAGCTGGCGTGATGGATTTCGAACAGACCGACGATGGCACGGTCTGGGCATCCACCAGCAGCAACGACATCATGGGATTCCCCAGCAGTGGCACGCCCTTCGTAAGACAGGCCTTCAATGCCGACTTCTGCTTCATTCCCTCGCTGCTGAGACTCAGCGACGGGCAGATGCTCATCTCCGCCTTCTTCCAGAAGATTCTCAAGATGAACCCCCAGACGGGGAAGTTCTCCGAACTCGATATCCCCTCGATGGCACAGTGCATCCGCCGCAGCGTCTATATCCCCACCGATATGCTGCAGGACTCCAAGGGCGACGTGTGGATAGGCACCGTGAGCAACGGTCTGCTGCGCTACAACCTGAAGACCAATGAGATGACGCGTATTGCAGGCATCTCCTGCTCCGACGTGGGCAGCATCGAGGAAGACGCACAGGGCAATATCTGGGTGGCCACGATGAAGGGACTGAACCGCTGGGACCGTAAGACGGGGCGCATCACGTCGCTCTACAAGGCCGACGGCATTGGTGGCGACGAGTTTGTCGATCGTGCCTCCTGCCTCCTGCCCAATGGCAGTCTGGTCTTCGGCAGCACCGATGGCATCACCATGTTCAATCCCGCCGATATCGACACCCTCCGCCAGATGCCCCTTAAGTTCTGCGACCTGAGGATCCACAACCGTCTGGTGCGCCCCGCTGCTGGCGGCCCTATCGAGGCCATGCTCGACAGTTGCGGGGAGGTGCGCCTGCGACACGACGAGAACAGCTTCAGCCTCTCGTTTACCGCCCTCGACTTCGGGGAGTACGAACGCGTACATTACTATTATAAACTCGACGGCTTCGACAGCAACTGGATAGATGCAGGCAACAACCATTCTGCCAGCTACGCCAATCTGCCGTCAGGCCGATACACCTTCCGCGTGAAGACCACCGATGCTGCCAGCGACGAGAAGTCGTCTGATGAGCGCACGCTGAGCATCGTGGTAGCTCCCTCACCGGCTAATGCCTGGTGGGCTTGGCTCATCTATCTCGCGCTGTCGGCACTGCTGGCAGCCTACCTCTACCGCAATGCCCGCCGCGTCGTGGCTGCCAAGCGCGCCGCCAGGAAAGCCGAGATGGAGAAGGAACAGGAACAGCGCACCAACCAGATGAACATGAGCTTCTTCGCCAACATCGCCCATGAGTTCCGCACCCCGCTGACGATGATTGCAGGCCCCGTAGGACAACTCGCTACCAGCGAGCACCTTAACACCGAGGACAAAGGACTGCTCAAAGTCGCACAACGCAGCATACAGCGGATGTTTCGCCTCGTGAACCAGCTCATGGACTTCAACAAACTCGAGAACGACACCCTGCGCCTCTATGTGGAGCCCGTCGATGTCGTGAGCACCCTCAACAACATCTGCGACACCTTTGAGTTCAATGCCCGTGAGAAAGGACTCACCCTCAACCGTTTCGGCTTGGATGACAAAGTGGAGAGCTGGACCGACAGCGACAAACTGGAGAAGATCATGTCGAACCTGCTGTCAAACGCACTGAAGTTCACACCTACAGGAGGCCACATCGACGTGACGCTCGACGTGGTTGACAAACAGGTCAGGATCAGCGTAGCCGACACGGGAAAGGGCATCCCCGAGAACCAGCTGGAAAACGTATTCAAGCGCTACTACCAGCTCGACAACCAGACCAAGGCCGTCGTGAACTGGGGCACGGGCATCGGCCTCTACTATGCCCGCAGACTGGCAGAACTGCATCACGGCTCACTGACCGCCAGCAACCGGGAACAAGCCACGGGTGCCGTCTTCACACTGGTGCTCCCCATGGATAAGGAAGCCTACAGCGACAAGGAAAGACAGCCACTGGATGACCAAGGCCTCACCGACTTCCGCATTGTGGATGCCGCACCACTCCTGCAGACGACGCATGCAGACAGCACGGCAGACGACGACCAGCGCCCCACCATCCTCATCGTGGACGACGACACGGAGATCATCAACTACATGCGCCTGCTCTTCTCTCAGGACTACCGCCTCATCACCTGTCTCGATGCAGAGACCGCCCTTGAGGAGATGCGCGCCGCTGAGCCCAACATCGTGCTGAGCGACGTCGCCATGCCGGGCAAGGACGGCTACGAACTCTGTCAGGAGATCAAGCAGGACATCCAGCTGAGCCATATCCCCGTGATCCTCGTGACAGCCAAAGTGACGGCCGAGAACCAGGTGGAAGGTCTCAACGTGGGTGCCGACGCCTATGTCACCAAGCCCTTCGAGCCTGCCGTGCTCTCCGCCCTCATCCAGTCGCAACTGAAGAACCGCGAACGCATACGGAAGATACTCACCAAATCGACCACCACCGACGCCGACAGCATGGACAGCGTACTCTCCAGTCAGGACAGGCACTTCATCGACGAGCTCTACAAGCTGATGGAGGAAGAACTGTCAAACTCCGAACTCGACGTCACGCGCATCACCAAGATGCTCTATATCTCGCGCACCAAACTCTACTATAAGATCAAGGGACTGACGGGCGAGACACCCTCCAACTTCTTCCGCACCTACAAGCTCAATCGCGCTGCCGAACTGCTCAAGAGCGGTAAATATACCGTTGCAGAGGTTGCCGACAAGTGCGGGTTCAGCACCCAGAGCCACTTCTCCGTGGTCTTCAAGAAGCAGTTTGGCGTCACCCCGACGGAATATAAGGAATAAGGTGCAGCCGCCAGGCAGAGAGACCACTCTGTGCAATCGTTTAACCACCTGTCTGTGAGAATTTTGCGAAATGCGAGGTACAACATTGCGGATTTATCCCTATCTTTGCAGTCAGAGAATAAACTAAAAACGATTATGCGACGTATTTTATTGGTAACCGCCATCCTGATGGCAAACGTATTGACGATGAGTGCAGCAAAAAAAACAGTGATTAACCGGATTGAGCCCACCGACTGGTATGTGGGGATGAAGAATCCCCAGGTGCAGCTGATGGTCTATGGACAGGGCATCCGCGACGTGCAGGATGTCACCACCGACTACCCCGGTGTCACCATCGACAGCCTCGTGCGCCTCGACTCCCCCAACTACCTGCTCATCTACATGAACCTCAGCAAGGCCCAGCCCGGCACGATGCAGCTCACCTTCAAGGGCGGCACCATCAAGGGCTCGAAGGGCGTGAAGGTGGCCTATCAGCTGAAAGCCCGTGAGATGAAGGGCGAAGAGCGTATCGGTTTCACCAATGCCGACGTGCTCTACATGCTCATGCCCGACCGTTTTGCACAGGGTGCCAACCATCCCAAGCAGATCAAAGGCATGCGTCCCTACGTCGAAGACCGCTCGAAACCCAGCCTGCGCCACGGCGGCGACCTGAATGGCATCCGCGAACACCTCGACTACTTCAAGGAACTGGGCGTCACAGCCCTCTGGTTCACCCCCGTGCTGGAGAACGACTCTCCCGACTCTCCCAACGGCTACTCCACCTATCACGGCTATGCCACCACCGACTACTATAAGGTAGATCCCCGCTTCGGCACCAACGAAGACTACCGCCGCCTCTGCGACGAAGCTCATCAGAAGGGCCTGAAGATCGTGATGGACATGATCTTCAACCACAGCGGCTTCGAACACCCCTGGACACAGGACATGCCCTCGAAGGACTGGCTCAACACCCCCGAGTGGCTCACAGAGCAGAAGAGCGGACGTGACCCAATGACAGGCTACACCGCCAACAGTGACGGCTCAGAGCCCGCAAAATCTGCCTATCTGCAGACCTCTTACAAGCTGACCCCCGTCGTCGATCCCTACGCCTCGAAGATCGATATGAAAGAGACCGTGGAAGGCTGGTTCGTGCCCTCGATGCCCGACCTCAACCAGCACAACCCCCACCTGATGCGCTATCTCATCCAGAACTCCATCTGGTGGATTGAGACCGTCGGCATCAACGGCATCCGCATGGACACCTATCCCTATGCTTATGCCGACGCGATGGCCCAGTGGATGAAGGAGCTCGACGAGGAATACCCCAACTTCAACACCGTGGGAGAGACCTGGGTGACAGAGCCCGCCTATACCGCTGCCTGGCAGAAAGACTCCAAGCTCTCGACGCACAACTCCTACCTGAAGACGGTGATGGACTTCTCCTTCTTCGACAAGATCAACCAGGCCAAGAACGAAGAGACCGACCCCTGGTGGAATGGCCTGAACCGTCTCTACGGCTCGTTCGTCTATGACTACCTCTACCCCAACCCCTCCAGCGTGATGGCCTTTATCGAGAACCACGATACCGACCGTTTCCTCGGCGAGGGGCGCGACACCCTGGCACTGAAACAGGCCCTCGCACTGCTGCTCACGGTGAACCGCATCCCGCAGCTCTACTACGGCACCGAGGTGCTGATGAACGGCACGAAGGCCGTCACCGACGGTAACGTGCGCTGCGACTTCCCTGGCGGATTCCCTGGCGACGAGCACAACTGCTTCACCCGCGAGGGCCGCACGAAGGCCGAGCAGAGCATGTTCCAGTGGACCAGCCGTCTGCTGCACTGGCGTCAGAACAACGATGTCATCATCCGCGGTACCCAGACCCAGTTCATCCCCTACAAGGGCGTCTATGTCATTGCCCGTCAGTATCAGGGCAAGACGGCTCTGACCGTGCTCAACGGCACATCGAAGCCCGCCACCCTCGAAGTGGAGCGCTATGCCGAGGTCATCGGCAGCACCGCCAAGGCCAAGGACGTGCTCACAGGCCGTTACTTCGACCTCTCGAAGAACCTCGACCTCAAGCCCCGCCAGAGCCTCGTACTCGAATACTAACATCACGGCGAGATAAACCAACAGCCCCGCAGACCAACCTATCGG
>Ga0256404_1005364_pt1 | contig 22783 bp, 27 predicted proteins | sample RumenRJG_01DNA_FD_185990 | JGI IMG/M metagenome (GOLD analysis project Ga0256404, IMG submission 185990) | Bovine rumen microbial communities from Lethbridge, Alberta, Canada - RJG_01 | ecosystem: Host-associated > Mammals > Digestive system > Stomach > Rumen | place: Canada: Alberta | collected... | reverse complement strand
AAAAGGAAAAATCTCTCGTTACTCCTTCATTATGGGCCTTGATGTAATCATTTTCAAATACGGGATATGTATATAAAAGTCCACCTGTACCATGACAATTGAAAAATGCCATATTACCACCACTTCTATCTAATTTGTCTAAGTAATTTAATAGTGCTATATTTTCTGATTCAAATTTAAAATCTTCATTCATGTCGTAGTTTGCCATACCAATTGGACCAGCAATACTTTTAGTTATGTGATTATCACGTAAGTTTCCAAGTGTTACTCCATATTCTATGATTTGCTTTTTCATTATTTCATAAAATGATGGATTATTATCATTTAGGTTTACACCATTTGAATTTGCACAAAAATTTGCTAAACTTCCTGCTGGGAATGCGTTATTTGCAAACATTTTAGTTATTTTTTTCTTCAAATTACTGTGAGCTTCACTTAAATTTGGTATAACTTCTGGTGTTAAATTATTAAACATTTCTGTATGTTTCCTATTTTGAGAAATTTCTTTATCTAAAGTTTCATCAACAATATTTGTTAAGGGTTCACAACTTATTCCGTATGTATCTTGTAAATATTTTTTAACACTATCTTTAGTAATGTCTTTTCCTTGAAAACTAATCCAGAAAGTGTTGATAACTTTAGTTTTGTCAACATCAATGGTAAATTCATCACAAATATATTTTAACATTTTATTAACTTTTAAAACATTTTGATCATCTTCACGGAAAGAAGCCCAGTAGGATTTGCTAAATTTTTCAATTTCTTCATCTGTCATATTTTTCATGACACTATCTAAAGCATATGTTGTGACTGCAAAACCTTCGGGATTTTGAACCGGTATAAAGTCAATTGTAAATATCTCGGGGTCAAAATTATCAAAATTGTTTCCAAGTGCTAAATTTTGCATAAGCTGTGTAACAAAATCTACACTTATTATTTCATTACCATGTGCTCCACCCATATAAGTGACATGGAATGGGCCATTACCTATAGAATAATGTTCAATTGGAAAACCACATGTTGTATATCCTATATTTTCTAGTTTTGTTACTTTAAATTTATTTTCTGGATTGGAAACTATTTTTTCTAATCTTTTTTGAAGTTTTTCTAAAGTTAATATTTCATAATCAATTTTGTATTTGTTCATTTTTTACACCTTCCAAATATATTTTTTCTTTAAATGAACCTCTTTTTTCATTCTTTTTTTCGGATATTTTTATAATTTCTTCTAAAGAGATATTTTCAAGATAAGCTAAATATTTCATAACTTCAATCATGTCTGCAAGTTCTTGCAATTTTTCTTCACCTTTGGCACTTATTACTTCAATATATTCTTCATACAATTTCTTTTCCAATTCCTTTTTATATTCGTTTTCATCTAGAATTCTAGTTATTGGTTCTTCATTATTATTTTTTATTTTTTCAGGTATTTTATCTCTCACTAATTTTTGATAATGTTTTGGTTTGCAGCCATATATGTATGTTGATTTCTTTGGCAAAAAGCCATGCTTTAAATATATTTTGGTAGCATCAATATTGTCGTTCCATGCTGTTACTTCGATGTATTTTGCTTTTTTACTAAAACACCAATTTTTAAATTCTTCAATTAATTTACTAGCTATTTTATTGCCACGATATTCTTCTAAAACATATAAAGCATCTAATTTAGCTGTTTTTTCTTTAACAAAAATATCTTCAGTTACATATTCATATATATAACCTACTACTTTATTATTTATAAATGCTATATATATATAACTGAGTTTTCATTTAATTTATTATAATAATTATTAATTATAATGTTATTTTTTAAATTTTCATCATATTTTGTTTCATCATTTATTAGTTTTGTTAATAAATCATTACAAACACTAGCATTTTCTTGGTCATATTTTTTTATTTCTATATTCATATAAATCACAATTTAATTATAACAGACTTTTAAAAAAAAGAAAATAATTTCTTATTTTCTCTTTAGTCCTTTAAAATAACTATCTTTTTAACATTAGCTAACTTTGCAGGCTCACTTGGCATCATTACATCTTCTGCTGTTATAGATACTTGTTGATTTGCTTTTAATTTATCTAATGTAACTTCTTTATTTTCATATATTATTTTAGTTTTGTTATCTATTTCAAATTCGTATTCTATGACATTATCTTTGTCTTTTTTTTCAACTAAAATAGTATATTTATTATCTCTAGATACAACATCTTTAATTGTAGCTTCAAAAACAAGATCTTTTTCTTTTGTTATGCTTTTGTATATTCCAAATCCAACTCCTATTAAAACAATTACTACAGCAATTATTTTTAATAATAAAGTATTTTTCATTTGACCTCCTTTCTTTTTTATCACTTAATAAATCTATCCCAATAATATTTTTCGGTACTTTTTAAAATGGAAAAATGTTCTTTTATTTGTGAACTTATAAAGTTTGCTTTTTTATTTATGGGTGTATTTTTTGCATAACAATCTTTTGTGTAAGTTCTAAACATTAATTCTGCAAAAATTACTGCTCTATCTTCTAAATAGTTTGTTTTTCCATATTTTGATACAAAATAAGCATTTTTTACATCTGTGAAATTATAGACATAATCGTTACTTTCATCTCCGTATATAAAGCCATCTGGGTTTACTTCATTCATACTTTTATTTATATCGATTGGATAACCTTTAACACTAATATATGAATCTATATAATGCATTATTTCGTGATGAAGTACGTATTCAAATAATAGTGATGGTTCTATCATTATTATGATATTTGTTTTTATATGAGCATCTGTAACTCCGGATACATTACCACTTATACTTTTAACTAAATATATAGTTGCTGGCATATTAAAGTTTTTCATTTCTTTGAAAAATCCTTCAGGATATTTGGCAAGTGCTTTATCTATTTCTATAAGATACTTATTTATTTCATTGTCATCCTCGATTATTTTTCTTGTATAGCCATTCATCTAATAATAGTCCATTTCATCTTTATATGCTATTTTAATTGAATATTTGTTTTGAATTTGATTTCGATATTCATTATTTTTTTGAGCTTGAGTTTTTTCTGTTTCTTTTGGCGGTTCTTCTTGTGGCGGTTTATCAGCTTTATCTGGCTCTTTATTAGCATTTTCATTATTTTGATTATTATTCACATTATTACTATTTGTTGGTTTTTCTGTTACTACATTGTTCTTTTTGTCTACTTTTTCCCAGATAGCATAAAGAGTTGTGTCTTCATTAAATATAGTCTCATTTGTAATTTTATTGTTGTTTTTGTCTGTCCAACATTTAAAAATATAGCCATTATATGTTGGATTTTCTGGTAATCTAAAAGTTTGATTATTGTCTAATGAGATACTATCTACTTTACTTCCACCTTTGGTATCAAATGAAATTGTTATTATTTTATTTGTTTCTTCTTTGGAAATTTCTTTTTTTATATATTTAATATTATATTTGTCTAAGTCTGTTAATTTAATTATTTTATTAGTTAATGCTGTTTTAATATCAAATTTTTCTTCATTATAAATAACGCTTATATATTTGCTATTACATGGTAGATAGTAAATATATGTTTCATCTTTGTAAAATTCTTCTTCATTTAAACAAGAAATATCAGAGTTATTTTTAGTTAAATCAATAATTTCAATGGTATTATTTTTTTCTTTAGGATATTCAACATTTTTATTATTTGTGTTTTTTATTATTGGACTAGTGTTAAATATTAAAGCTATCAAGATAACTAATATTATTAAAGATAACATTACTCCGATTATAACTCGTATTTTACGCTTTTTCATCTTAGCTCCAAGAATTTTATTTTACGTCGCAAGTCCAAAGACCATGTTTATTGCAATATGCGTATAATTTTGATCCCTTTATGTATTTAAACTTACATTCAGCAGGCTCATTTACTAATAATTTAACTTTTTCAGTTACTTTTTCATTTACTAAAGCTATCCACATAATAAAATGATCATCTTCCATAACACGATTTACTTTTACATATATTTCATCATTTATTATTTCATATGTTGGTACGTGTTTTTCAAATGAAGCATCAATACTATTTGGAATTAGTTCTATGACTAATTCCTCACAACATTTTATTTGACATTCATCACATTTGCAATCATTAATTACTTCGAATAATGTACCACATTTTAAACACTTTTTTATTATTAATTCATTTTTCATAATGTTTCTCCTTATGGGATTATTTTACCATGATTAATTAAATTAAACAATAAATTATATAGTTATTTTCTTTATAACATAATGTTGTTTTTATTCATATATTACTTTAGAGGGAGGAATTATTTTTGAAAAAAAGAATTATAATTGGATTATCATGCATGGTAGTTTTACTCGGGGTGGTGTTACTTGCATTTGGCTTTAGAAAGGATAAAAATACATCTTTAACTAAGGTTAGACTTGCTGAAGTTACCCATAGTTCATTTTATAGTCCACTTTATGTTGCAATAGAAAAAGGTTATTTTAAAGAAAATAATATAGATTAGAACTTATTTTAACACCTGGTGCTGATAAGGTAAGCGCAGCAGTTTTATCTGGTGATGTGGAAATAGGTTTTGCTGGTGCTGAGTCTGCAATATATGTTTATAAACAAGATGAAAGTGATTATTTAACACTTTTTGCAGGTCTTACTAAAAGAGATGGTCAATTTATTGTTTCAAGAAAAGATATTAAAGATTTTAAATTAGAAGACTTATATAACAAAGAAATTTTAGTTGGAAGAAGTACTGGTATGCCAGCTTTAAACTTCTTAAATGCTTTAAAGAAAAATAATATTGATACTGATAAAATTAATGTTAATACTGCAGTTGAGTTTTCAGCTTTATCTGGTTCATTTATTGGTGGTGTTGGTGATTTTGTTAATCTTTTTGAACCTAATGCAACATCTTTAGTCAAACAAGGATATGGTAGTGTTGTTGCTTCGGTTGGTATACTTTCCGGTGAAGTTCCATATACGGCTTTTTATGCACGTAAAAGTTATATAAAAGATAATGAAGATATTATCAAAAAATTTACTGATGCTATAAATAAAGGTATTAAGTATACAATGGATAATGATGCAGATGTGGTGGCAAAAGATATAATTGGGCAATTTCCAGATACTAGCGTTAAAGATTTAACAGAAATGATAAAAAGATATAAAGAATATGACTGCTGGCTATCTAATCCATATATAAGTGAAGGATTATTTACTAACTTAGAGGACTTTTTAATAGATTTTGATTTACTTGATGAATATGTTCCTTATGAGGATTTAGTTAATAATTTCTATGAATAAAATACTGGAAATTAAGAATTTAAGTAAAAATTATCAAACTATTAAAGGAGAAATAAAAGCTATAGATGACATTTCTTTTGCTTTAGAAAATGAAGAAGTTTTGTGCATTGTTGGTTCAAGTGGTTGTGGTAAATCTACACTTTTAAATATTTTGACGGGTTTAGATACTAAAACTAGTGGTGAAATAAAAATTAAAGATGGTGCTAAAATTGGTTACATGCTTCAGGAAGATGCTTTGTTTCCTTGGCTTAATATTTTAGATAATGCTTGTTTAGGACTTGATATTGAAAAGAAAAAAACTAAAGATAATATTGAATTTGTAAAAGGATTACTTATTAAATATGGTCTTGGTGATTTTTTAGAAAAATATCCACATGAGTTATCCGGAGGTATGCGTCAGAGAGTGGCACTTATTAGAACTCTTGCTTTAAAACCAGATATTTTAATGCTTGATGAACCATTTTCGGCCTTAGACTATGTTTCAAGACTATCTGTTAGTGATGATGTTTTGAAAATTATTAAACTAGAGAAAAAATCAGTTATTATGATTACTCATGACTTAGCAGAAGCTATAAGTGTTGCTGATAGAGTTATTGTTTTGTCTAAAAGACCAGCGAGAATTAAAAGTGTTTATGAAATAAATTTAACTAATAAATCCACCCCAACCCAAAATAGAAAAGCAAAAGAATTTAGTTACTATTATGACTTACTTTGGAAGGATTTAGATAAAAATGTCTAATGAACAAAAGAAATTTTTAAAAAGTATTAAAAGAAGAAAATTAATTGTGGTTATATCACAAATATTAATTGTTGTAGCTTTCTTTGGAATTTGGGAATACTTAGCAAATAAAAATATTATAAATAGTTTTGTCTTTTCAAAACCTAGTAAAATTATAAATACAATTATTTATCTGGCAGTGCAAAATAATTTGTTTAATCATATTTTTGTTACGTTGGAAGAAGTTTTAATTGCATTTGTACTTGGTACTTTACTGGGGTTTATAATTGCTGTTATTCTTTATGAAGTTCCACTACTTTCTAGCATTCTTGACCCATTTTTAACTATGATTAATTCACTTCCTAAGGTTGCACTTGGGCCACTCATTATAATAATTGCGGGTGCTAATATGAGAAGCGTTATTGTTATGGCTTTACTTATTAATTTAATTATTAGTATTATTACTATATATAATGGATTTATGAATACTGATAAAGTAAAACTTAAATTAATTAAGTCATTTGGTGCTAAAAGAAAAGAAATACTTTTTAAACTTGTGGTGCCTTGTTCATATAATACAATTATTTCTAGTATGAAATTGTGTATATCCATGAGCCTTATAGGTGTAATCATGGGAGAATTTCTTGTAAGTCGTGCTGGTATTGGTTATCTAATCATTTATGGAACACAAGTATTTAATTTAAGCCTTGTTATGGCTGGTATATTAATCCTTTTAATTATTTCTTTCTTGCTATATAAAATTATTACTTTAATTGAGAAAAAACTTATTAAAGAATTCTAGTAATAGAGTTCTTTAATATTTTTAAAGTTTGTGGAAAGAAAAATAATTTATATTAAAAAAGAAATTTAGAAATTGGGAAAATGTTAATGATTAAAATAGTTGTTATTATAATTATAAGTTTGGTAATAATATATTCTATTTGTAAAAATGAAAATAATGATGTTAATTATGATAAATGGTGTAATATGTTAAATGATGAAACTAAAAATAACATTGATATTATTAAAGAAAATGAGGAAAAATAAAAAAATTAAATAAAAAATTAAAAAATATTAAAAATAAGTAATCTGTGGTAAAATATAGTTGAAGTGATTTTATGAAGATAGATTTAAATTATAATGATATTGATTTTAAAGAAAAAATTATTAATTTACCTAAAGGAGTTAAGGAAGTTAATATTTATGGAGATAATATAGATACTCATTTATTTTGTGATATTTTGGAAGATGTTAAAGAAAATATTATAATAAATAGTAAATATTATGATGAAATTAAAAGAGAGTTTAAAAAAAGAAAAACATTTCAAGGATTTAATAGAAGTATATTAAATATGGTTAAGAAAATATGTAATGAAAATATTAATAAAAATGATATAGTGGTAGATATGACTGTTGGTAATGGTCATGATACATTATTTTTAGCTTGTATTTCTAAGAAGGTTTTTGGTTTTGATATTCAAAGTATTGCTGTAGAAAATACTATAAAATTACTTGATAAAAATAATGTTTATAACTATGAATTATTTTGTGTTAGTCATGATAGGATTAATGAAGTTTTATGGGAATATAAACATAATATTAAGTTGATTTTATTTAATTTAGGTTATCTTCCTTGTGGAGATAAATCTATTACTACGAATCATGAAAGTACTTTAAAGGCTGTTATAAATAGTTTAGATATGTTAGATAATAATGGACTTATTTTAATAGTTTTTTATCCACATCCAGAAGGAAAATTAGAAGCAAAAGTTGTTTTGGATTATTTGAAACAAAATAATATATGTTATAAGGAATATAGAAATACAATTAATGAAGAAGCTCCTTATTTAGTAGTTATAAGAAACTTTTAGAAAAATAATTAGTATTTAAAAACTCTGTAAGTTATGTCATACAGAGTTATTTTATTTGTGCTAATCTTTTAACGAACCAATAGATACGACGTATATTCCATCTTCTCTTTTGTATGAGTATTCATCTGCAGTTAAAACCATAAGAAATGATGGTTCGCCATATTTTTCTGTATCTATGTTTTCTTTGAATTTGTTTAAATTTTCTGCTGCATATGGAATTTCTCCGGCGCCTAGTTTTATTTCAATAGCTCCCCACCTACCATTGTCTAGAGTTAAAATACAATCTACTTCAAAATCATTTTTATCCCTATAATAACTTAAATTTCCGTTTAAACTTTCTGCATATATTTTTAGATCTCTCATGCACATGTTTTCAAAGATAAACCCAGTGAAATTTAAATCATTTATTAGATCTGATTTTTTTAATCCTAATGATGCAATTGCAAGTGAAGGGTCTACTAGTTCTATTTTGGGAGATACACGTAGTGGTGTTTTGGATCTTAGATTTAAATTAGTGGCAGGTATATATTCTAGTATGAAAAGTTTTTCTAAAGTACTTAAATAGGCATCTAATGTTGGTCTACTTATATTGTTGGAAAATTGATTTGCTACATCTTCAACTATTGTTGTTTTGCTTACGTTAGTGGAAATATTTCTTGATAGACTTTTCAATACCACATCCATTTTTTGTGAATTTCTTTCAACATTATCTAAACTATTTACTTCTTCACTTAAGAGACTTTTCACATAGTCTTTGGCTATTTCATATTTGTTGTCTCCATCTATTTTAAGACTTTCAGGCCAGCCACCTCTCATCATGGCATTAATAATTCCATCAAAATTTAGTGTAGATACACCTTCAATATCTTTGTTTTCTATTATATCTTTTAGTGATACCCTACCATTTGATTCTTGTGACTCATATAATGACATTGGTCTCATGAGTAATTTTGTTATTCTGCCAGTTCCAGTATGCATAACTTTATTTTCTGCAGGTCTTGCTGAACCGGTTAATATGTATTGTCCTTTTAATCCCGTTCTATCAACATCTGTTCTAATTGAATCCCAAACTACTGGATACATTTGCCATTCATCAAAAAGTCTTGGCTTCTCACCTTCTAAAAATATAGATGGTTTTGTAGTACTTATCTTGTCGTATTGTATCTTTCTGTCCGGATCTTGAAATTCTATGTAGCTTTTTGCTACTTGTTTTGCTGTTGTGGATTTACCACACCATTTGCATCCTTCTATTAGTACTCCACCCATATATTCAAGCTTTTGCTTTAATATTTTATCAGCTATTCTTGGCATATATTCCTTCATAATTTTCTTTCCTCCGATAACATTATTTTAACACAAAAATAAACTATTGTAAATATTATTTTACATTTTGGCTCATTTTCATTTTACATTTTGGCTCATTTTCATTTTACATTTTGGCTCATTTTCATTTTACATTTTGGCTGAGTTTTATTTTATATTTAAAAAGTTCGGTTTTATCCGAACTTTTTGTTATTTACTTAGTTTATAAACAAACAATGTATTATCAGCATTATTTGAAGTATAACCTTTATAAGATTTTGATAAGTTTACTAGTTTTTCTAATTTATTACCGAAAGTTACTATTTTATTTGTATAATTTACTAAAGTTTTTATACCTTGAGCATTTAATGCTTGCGTACCATCTGATACTTTTATTGCTCCATCATTTAGGTTTTTAACTCCGGCATTAATTTGAGAAGATGCTTCAGATAATTTTGTAAGCCCAGTACTTACTTCATTTAAGCTAGCATTTAGATATTCAACTTTTGTTTTCATTTCTTTTACTTCTTCAAGTTTTGCTGTTAATGTATCCATTAATTTACTTAAATCTTCAAGATTAGTTATCATTTCTTTAACAGCTTCATTATTTGCTGTTAAAAGTAATTTTAATTCATAAGTTGATTTAACTGTTACTAGTTCTTTTATTTTTTCTTTAGATAATGATAAAGAAGCAAGTCTTGTTATCATTTCTGATTCTGTTTCTGTTGCATTCATTTTAAATGTTTTATACGCATCTTCAGCTTCTTGATTTGTTAGCTTTGCAATAGCATTTTCATTAGATGCTTTTAAAACCTTTAGATTAGCAAGTGAACCAACGATATCTTTATTTTCCATCATTTTTTTGGCATCTTTAAGGGTTGCATACATTTCATCAACACCTTGTGTAAGTTTTGTTGTGCCATTTGCTATTTGAGTTAAGGCATTTGATGCAGTTGCTAACTTTTCATTAAATGCACCTGTATTTGCAAGTAAACTATTTGAACCATCAGCTAATTTTTTAGCTCCTTCTTCAAGGGCATCCATACTAGAACTTAAGGTATTTATTGATGTTGATAATTCATCTAATTTATCAAAAATTCCTAAGTCAAGTTCTGATAAGATTTTTGGAGATGCTACCATATAGATATCATTTATTTCAAAATCTGTTGTTTTATAAGTAATTATTACTTTATTTAAATTTTTAAATTCATTTATATTTGTGTATTCATATAGTCCTGGGGCACTTATTGCTAGTAACATGCTGCGTGTTCCAGTATCTGTTACTTTACCATTTGTAACTGTGATATTTTTATTCGTATCACTATCCATTATTGAACCTATTGCAACAACATATGGTGTAAATGTATTGTTAGTACGAAGTAAAGAATTGTTAATTAGTGATATTTCTATTTTTACTTTACCACTTTTACCGATTATGTCTTCTGCTTTAGTTTCTTTTCCATCTAAATAATATTTTGTGACAATATTAATAGGTTGTGCTTGTTTTGTTTCTCCGGTGTAAAAAATGTCTTTTCCTTTGGCATACCATGTAACATGAGTATCATCTTGTGTAAAGTTTTCATTTCCGTTTACATTTAAAATGTTTGTAAGTAGTGAATTATCAGAAATTTCTCCTTCTATTGTGTTTTCAACGTGATTGCTTACAGTTGTTTTTTTAACATTACCTGAGTAATCCATATTTGTGTAAATGGTTTCTGTTTTAGCTGCATTGGCACTAAATGGGATTAAAGTTAAAGCTCCGATTGTAAAAGCTGCAGCTACAGTTTTCATTTTTTTCATATTTTTTCCTTCTTTCTTATTTTTTATGATAAATTTGTCACATACCATTAAAAGTGATGGCAATATTAGAATAACTACTAACATTGAAATGATTGCACCTCGTGATAGAAGTTCACATATACTACCTATCATGTCTATTTTTGTATATGCTGCAACTCCGAATGTAGCAGCAAAGAAACATAATGCTGATGTTATAATTGATGGAACTGTTAAACTTAATGTTTTAAGCATTGCTTCTTTTTTATCTTTAATAGACTTTCTTTCTTCCATATATTTTGTTGACATTAAAATTGCATAGTCGATTGTTGCACCGAGTTGAATAGTACCAACAACAATTGATGCTATAAATGGAAGTGTTGTATTTGTGTAGAATGCTACGGACATATTACAGAATATAGCAAATTCTATGGTAAGTATTAAAACTATGGGTAAATTTATTTGTTTTAGTACTAATACCATTATTACAAATATTACTATTATTGATGTGTAGTTAACCATTCTAAAGTCATGGTCAGAGATGGTTACTAAGTCATTCATAAGTGGACCTTCACCAGCTATAATACTATTTTTATCATAAGACTTTACTAACTTTTCTATTTCTTTTATTTGACTTGCTAGTTCATTTGATGCAAGTTCGTATGTAGAGTTTACAATAACAAGTTGATATTTGTCATTATCCATCATTTTATTTAAGTCACTTGGTAGTAACATTGCAACTGCTGGATCCATAAGTGTTGATGGGGCAAGAACTAAATCAATACCTTCGATATTTTCTAGTTTGTTTACAAGTTCTTTGACATCGTTTGTCTTGATGTTTTTGTCAAGTAATATTATTTCTGGAGAAACAATATTAAATTTGTCTGCTAGAGCAGAGTTTGCAACATTAAATGCTAAATCTTTTGGAAGGGACTCATCTAGTTTATAATAAACATCGTAATTGTTATTTCCATAGAATGCTGGCACTAATAGAATTAAGAATGCTGCGATAATACCTTTATAATGTTTTATGGAAAACTCTTGTAATTTTTTGAATTCTGGAAGTAATACTTTGTGTTTTGTTTTATCTATTAGTTTATCCCCGACCATAAGTAGAGCTGGGAATAACGTAAGAACACAAATTAAGCCCCATAGAACACCTTTAGCCATAACGATACCAATATCAGTACCAAGTGTTAAGTCCATTGTACATAATGCTAGAAATCCTGCAAATGTTGTCAGAGATGAACCTAGTACTGATTGGAATGTTGCCACGATTGCACTAGCCATTGCTTCTGTTTTTGGCATTTTTGGATTATCCAATTTTGCTTGTTCATATTTATGATATAAGAATATTGAGAAGTCCATTGTAACACCAAGTTGAAGTACTGCGGTTATTGCTTGGGTAATGTAGGAAATTTGTCCTAGGAAAATGTTTGAACCCATGTTATAAATAATAGCAAAACCAATATTTCCAAGTAAGAAGAATGGTATAACATAAGAGTCTGTTGCTATAAATAATACTGCTAAACAAAGAATAACAGCAATTGTTACGTAAGCAAATATTTCTTTATTTGATAAGTCCATTGTATCAATTACCATACTTGTCATGCTACTTACTTTGGTTGCATTCCCGACAACTTCACGAAGAGTTCTTACGGCTTCGATTGTTACATCTTCACTAGCCCCACCATTAAATGTTACCATGATAATTGTTTCATTATCTTTATTTAGTTTTTCAACTACTTGTGTTGGTAACATATCAACAGGAATAACCGTATCTGTTACATCAGCAATACTAAGTACTGCGTTTACTCCTTCAATTTTTTTGATATCTTTTTCTAAATCTAATATTTTTTTGTTATTAGAACTATCTACCATAACAAAAGCATATGCCCCAAGGCCAAAATCATCTGTTAAGATGTTTTCACCTTTAATGGTATCTACTGAGTCTGGAAGATAAACTAAGATATCGTAGTTAATCCTCGTGTTTACATAACCATAGATGGCTGGTACTAATAATAGAAAACTTATTATTAATATAAGCACACTATGAGTTGCAATAAAATTTGCAAATTTTTTCATATTTTTCTCACCACGCTATATATACTATGCTAATTATGCTTTTTTTTCAAAAACAAAACGTTTTATTTGTATATTATCCAACAAAATGTTGTTTATTGTATAATAATTATTCCTACATTTGTTGTTTATGTTTACAAAAGCAGTTTTTGATGTATAATGTTGGTAGGTGAAGTATAATGGCAAAAAAGATAGATTTAAGAATAATAAAGACTAAAAAGAACCTTTATGAAGGTTTGCTTACACTTATGAAAGAAAGGACTTTTGAAGAAATTAAAGTATCTGATATATGTAGTGCGGCTTTAACTAATAGATCTACGTTTTATGATCATTTTTCTGATAAGTATGAACTTCTAGATTCTTTAATTAATGATTTGGAAGAAGATTTAGTTTCTAAACTTGAAGCTAATGAGAATTATAGTAATGCTAAAAAATATTATATGCAAATGATAGAAATATTTTTTGACCATATAAGTAGTAATATTAATGTTTATTCTTCAATTCTTAAGAAAAATAATAATAGTATTGTTATGGATATGGCAAATGATGCTATTTATAGAGATGTTGAAAATCATATTAGAAAAAGTGATAAGATATTAAAAAAGGAAATACCTGTGGAAATTATTTCTAAATTTTATGTAAGTGCTGTTATTAATGTGTGCTTAGAATATATTAAATTTCCAAATAAATATGAAAAAGATGATATCCTTAAGTATTTGGATACCCTACTTCCTGATAAAATATATTAATTAAATAAGTTTTCATCCATAAGTGGTATAATGTCGATTCCTGGTGTTTCATATGGATGATTTTTTTTGATTATTTCTAGTACTTTTTTAACATTTTCAATATTACATATTACTTCTAGTTTTATTTCATTTACTTTTTCTAGTTTATTTTTCGTACCCTTGGTTGGGTTTGCTTCATTATTAGGTTTAAATGTACCAATTACTTTAGTTGATACTGAGCAGTCTGTGTAGTTACCTATCGTACCTGCACTAGTTTCACAAATTAACTTTCTTAAGTTGTCTGCATTTTCAGGTGGTACCATAACTGCAATTTTAACTTTGTTTATTTCTAGTTTCATTTTTATCACCATTTTTATTATGTTTTTTCTTGATATTTTTATTCTTACCACTTAAAAGTGCTAAATACCCATTAAATGAACCAATATCTTTTTTAAAGGCAACAATTTTATTTGCCCTAGACATTATTCTTCCTTCAATAAAAAATGATTTTCTTAATGAATAATGTCCCATTTTACCAATATCTGTTGATAACTTAATCATATCTTTGTATTTTTTAGGTAATTTTTCATATTTTTCTTCATTATTTAGTTCCATCTCAGTATTATCTATACGACGTACTGCAAGCGGAAACATATGATGTATGACACCATCAATAATGATCATGGCTCTATCTTTACTTTCAAAATATTCTGGATACCAAGTGATGGCATTAGTAATTGCTTCGATGGGATGAACAAAACCATGTTTGTTCCTCATTATTTTTTTTATTTCTATATTTTGCCAAGGAAGTTCATATAAATCATGAAACATAGCTATAACTACAGCATTATCTATATTAATATCTTTCATACTATGATTATTTTTTTTAAGTTTAGATGCAAGTTTATAGGTTACAATGGCATCACAGAGAATGTGGTCACCGAGAGTTTTTACATCATGATGAAAATAAGGGCCACTGCATCTTTTAGAAAACTCTTTATGAGTTGCAATCGGCTCTATTATACGCCATAGTTTTTTTGTATCATAGTTTGATAATTTATAATCTTTGGCAAACTGTTTGTATTTTAAATAAACTTTTTCATCTTTCATGATTATCTCCGCATTAATATTATGGCACAAAATAATATTCTTTACAACTTTTTTAGGCATTATTATTAATTATGCACTTTTATTTTACATACTATTATACTAAGGAGTTGTAAAGTCATGAATAATATGGAAAAGCTTTAAAGAAAGTTAAGTGTTCTAACTTAAATGGACCAATAGATAATTGCCTTCCTATTCCTGGACCAACTGGCCCTCAAGGGCCTACTACTGTTAATGTAGGGAAATACTTATACTGTTAATTCTAATGAAAATGCTAAAGTTCAAAATAGTGAAACTAATGATAATGTAATACTAAATTTTTATATACCTCAAGGGTTTGATGGAGTAAAGGGTGAAAAAGGTGATATAGGACCTAACTTAATTGAAATCGCTTATATTGCAACATTTATTGATACATTTACTGGTAATGGTATTGAAGTTAAAGAAATGGAAGATTTGCCACTTACTAGAAAAGAAATTGATACTAAAAATACTGTAACTGTTGAAAATAATAAAATTAAATTTACTAAAACTGGACATTTTAAAGTATTTTTTAAAGTAAATGCATATGTAAAAAAAGATGGTGTAGATTTCGATGCTACGAAAGGCTTTGTAGCAATAGGTTTTAAGCCAAATGGAACTGATAACATTTATGTTGGCGGAAGTACTTGGACTCCGGATGAAGTTTCAAGAGAAATTACTGCCCAAGGAATTCTTGCAATTGTGGATACTAATACTGAATATAGTTTAGTTAATCTAGGTAAAAAAGGTATTTATTTAAAAACTCCTGATAAAAAAAATATAAATAGTAATTTTTATTTTGTTAATTCACCAGTGCTCATAACAATTGAATACTTGGGTAACTAGAAAGGATTTGATTTTTATTAAAAAGATATGTGTTTATGCTATTTGTAAAAATGAAGAAAAATTTGTTGATAGATGGTATGAATCTATCAAGGATGCAGATGGAATATTTGTTTTAGATACTGGTTCAAGTGATGATTCTGCAAAAAAATTAAAGAAACATGGAATAACCGTTAAAGAAATGGAAATTAAACCATGGAGATTTGATGTAGCTCGAAATGAAGCATTAAAAATGATACCCGAAGACTTTGATATTTGCATTTCTTTAGATTTAGATGAGATAATGCTTGATGGCTGGAAAGAAAATATTTTAAAAGCTTGGAAAAATGATACTGATAGACTTAGATATGTTTATAATTGGTATATTGAAGATGGAATTCCAAAAGTTACATATTATGCTGATAAAATACATAAAAAAAGTGGCTGTAAATGGGTTAATCCTGTACACGAGGTACTAGAATTTGACCATTCTGAAAAACAAGTCTTTACTGATGATGTTATTGTAAATCATTATCCAGATAGAGAAAAATCGCGCTCTAATTATTTGCCACTTTTAGAGCTTGCTGTGAAAGAAAAACCAGATAATGATAGAAATATGCATTATTTAGGTAGAGAGTATATGTATTATGGAAGATGGAACGATGCTATTGATACATTAATTAAACATCTGAAAATGAAAAATGCTACTTGGAAAGATGAAAGATGTGCATCTATGAGGTTTATTGCTAGATGTTATAAAGCTTTAAATAGATATGATGAGGCACTTATGTGGCTTTATAAAGCTATAAATGAAGCTCCATATTTAAGAGACCCATATACTGAAACTGCTATTTTGTATTATATTTTAGAAGATTATGAAAATGTTTGTAAATATGGTAATAAAGCTTTGGAAATTAAGTATAATCCTAAAACATATATGAATGAAGTATTTAGTTATGATGAAACATTAAATGATTTATTATCTATTTCATACTTTTATTTAGGTGATTATGAAAATGCTATTAAAAATGCTAAAGAGGCTTTAAAAATAAATCCTAATAATGAAAGAATACAAAATAATTTAGAGTTATTTAAAACAACAAAAAAATCCGAAGATTAAACTTCGAATTTTTAATTACATTTTACTAACTTGGAAGACTTCAACATCAACATTTGTTTCTTGACCAAATAAGTCAATTATAATATTTAATCTATTATTTTCAAGGTCAATGTTATCAACTTTACCAGTCATACCACTGAATGGTCCATCAACAATATTAACTGTGTCTCCGACTTTAAGTTCAGATTCAACATCTACTCTACTCATACCCATGTTAGCTAGAATTCTATCAATTTCTTGAGGAAGTAATGGAGTTGGTTTTGCTCCTTTTCCACTTGAACCAATAAATCCTGTAACACCTGGAGTATTTCTTACAATGTACCATGCTTCATCAGTCATTATCATTTCAACTAAAACATATCCAGGAAACATTTTCTTTACTTTTTCTTTTTTTACTCCATCTTTTACTTCAACTTCTGTTGTTTCGGGAACAATTACACGGAAAATGTAATCTTGCATACCCATTGATTCTGTTCTTGCTTCTAATTTTTCTTTTACTTTATTTTCATGTCCTGAATAAGTATTTACTACGTACCAAAGTTTTTCCATTATGCAAACCATCCTTTAACTACTGATAATATTAGGTTAAGTGCCATAAATAACGCACATAAGATTATACAAAATACAATTGTTGAAATTGTGTATTTTAATACATCTTTAGCTGATGGCCATTTTACTAACTTAAGTTCTTTGCCCACTTTTTTGAAATAACTTTCTTTAGGACCTTTCTTATTTGTTTTGACATTTTTCTTTTTGGTGTCTTTAGTAACTTTTGTTACTTTTTTTGTTTCTTTAGCTTCTTTTGCCATAGTTTTAAAAACCTCCATTTAAAAAAACACTTTCGTGTTCATTTATAATATAGCATAAATAAAAGGTAATTGCAAGCTTTAATCAAGCATTTTTTGTAATTCTGGTATTAATTTCCTTCTTATATTTTGAACCTTTTTATATATTTGTTTATAGCTTTGCATTAATGTAAATGCTATATCTTTATAGCTTAAACCATCTAAAAGAAGGGAAAATATTGCTAGTTCATTATTGTTAAGCTTGTTCAAAATTATTTCATTTAGATTTTTTTGGCTTTCTTTGGCACAAAGAGTTTCTAAAGGATCTAAAGAATTATCCGTAGCATTATCAAAACCGATGTTAGATGGCTCCATATTTTTCTTATTATATCTGACAGCATTGATGATTGTTTTTTTTATTTTTCTATCTATAATTAAGCTTATATAAGTATTTAATGAGGCTTTAGATAAAGGGTTATATGTATCTAGTGCTTCATTTACTAACTCATGACAACTTGATATTAGTTCGTAAAAATTGACATTTAATTTTTTCAATTGTGGATAATACTTGTTAATTATTCTTTTTGTTACTATAGAATATTTTTGATTTAATATATCTGTTGCTTCTTCATTGTTTTCACGATATAGCATTATTAGTTCAGAATCACTAATATCAAACATTTTCACCCATGTGGTAAATTAGAATGCTTGCGGCGACGGATGCATTTAAACTTTCAACATTTTTATTCATTGGGATGCTTACTAAAACATCACTATTTTCTTTAACAAGTCTACTTACTCCAGCGCCTTCATTACCTATTACTAATGCTCTTTTTGTGCTATAGTCAATTTTTCTAAAGTCTTCACCTTCCATTGATGCAGCATAAACAAAGAAACCATCTTTTTGTAAGGATTTTATTGTGGCTACTAAGTTATTAACCATGATTATCTTTACATAATTAATTGTACCTACGCTTGTTTTAACAACAACATCTGTTACTCCGACACTTCTATCTTTTGGGATGATTATTGATTTTATTCCCACTGCTGCACAAGTTCTGATGATTGCCCCAAAGTTATGTGGGTCTTCTAAGTGATCAAGTATTAAAACAAGATTGCCTTCAATATCTTTTAGACTATAATAATCATAATCAAAAGCATCTATTACTACCCCTTGGTGATTATATTCACACATTTTGTTTAATAAGTGGTTATCGACAAACTCATATTTTATTTTGTTTTCACTGCAATACTTACAAACTTCTTTACGTGATGTGAATACTTTTTTGATTTTTTTCTTGTCTAGTTCCTTTAAAACATTCATTCCGTATACTCGCATTTTTATGCCTCCTTTTTCTGATAAGTTCATTATAACATATCGTATACTTTTTGTATATATAAAATTTATTATTTATTTAAAATAATTTTATTTCATAATAAAACCCCGATGTTACGGGGATTATTTCTAAATGGTGCTGGAAATGGGACTTGAACCTATGACCTATGCGTTACGAGGGCATTGCTCTACCAACTGAGCTATTCCAGCAACTAATACTAGTATACCACAAATCTTAAAAATAACAACTTTTATTTTGAAAGTTTACGTGTTAAAATACTAACAGGTGGTTATATGTTTAAAAATACATTAGATAATAAAAGATATCATACTTTGAATTACTTTTTTAAGAAAAAGTTTGGGCAAAAAGTTTTTAAAGTGCCTTTAGATATAAATAGTATATGTCCGAATCAAGCAAGTGGAGGTTGTATATATTGTTCTAATAAGTCTGTTGCTAGTATTAGTGATAATAGTTTAGATATTTTAGAGCAATTTGAAAATGGAAGAAAAATTATGGAACAAAAATGGCCAGATAGTTTGTATATTCCTTATTTTCAATCTGGTACAAATACTTATAATGATAAAAATTTAGTTAAAGGTTATGTTGATAAACTTCTTATGATACCTAAAGTTGTGGGAATTGATATTGCAACTAGACCAGATTGTTTATCAGATGAATGGCTTGATTATTTGGAAGAGTTAAATAAAAAAACATTTTTAATCGTGGAACTTGGGCTTCAAAGTAGTAATGATAATACTTTAAGATTTATAAATCGTGGACATAACAGTAAAACATTTAAAGACGCCGTTGAAAAATTACATGCAAGAAATATTTTTGTGGTTGCTCACATTATAAATGGACTCCCTTATGAAACTAAGGAAGATATGCTTAATACCATTAATTTTGTTAATGATTGCAAGGTTGATGGTATTAAAATACATATGCTTTATATAGCAAAAAATACTCCGCTGGCTAGTTTATATGAAAAAAATAAATTTCATATTTTAACTAGAGAGGAGTACATTGATATTGTTTGCTGCCAACTTAGGCTTTTAAATGAAGATGTTGTGGTGATGAGGATTACTGGGGATCCTATTTTAAATGAATTGGTGGCACCAGAATGGCTCATAAAGAAGTTTATGGTTTTAAATGGAATTGATCAAGAGATGGTTAAAAGAAATATTTATCAAGGGGACCTATTTTAGTTCTCTTTTTTTAATATTTCATATAAGTTGTCAATAATTTTATCTATTACTTCTTCTTTGTTTTCTTTTCTAGATGATTTTGTTACTTTTAAAAAGTCACTATAAACAATATCCTTATCTTTATTATAGATACTAAAGTAAACTATATTATCATCACCAGATAAGTTATGGGGATCTACCCTATTTAGTTTACCCGTTATACCTATGGCATAATTTGAACTAGTAAACTGTGATATTTTCTTAGACATTTCTATAGCTGTTGCCATGCTATAAACTGAGTATTCATCTATTGTTTCTTTAGGTACACCCATTTTGATTTTAAATTCATTTGAATATGTTACTGCACTAAATTTTAATATTTCACTTGCACCAGGTATGTTGGTTATGGCATTTGCTAGACCTCCGCCGGTACAAGATTCCATTGTTGATATTGTCTTATTTTGTTTTGTTAATATTTCTACAATTTTCTCTAATTTCATAATTATCTATCTATCCTCACTAGTTCGTATTCTGTTGTTCCTAAGCCCAGTTTTTCTGCTTCATTAATAGTATGAATTGCGTGTTTATCAAGCATTCGCTTCTTTAGTGAGTTTGCTCCTTCTTCTGTTAAATTCATTATAGTATCGTAACAACATTTATCTATAGCAACTGGGTCTAGAGATGCAAATATACCAATATCAGCAATTTCTGGGGCTTTTGGATTGTTATCACAATCACAATCTATGGAAATATTATTAGCAATGTTTATATAAACTATATTTTCTGGTTTGAAATAATCCACGACAGATTTATCTGCTTCAGCCATACTTTCTAGAAAATCATCTTGTTTAGTTTCTAATTTACAACATTCATCTGGTACAGTTGTCTTTCCTGCTGAATGTATCCATGCTTTACCATTTTTTGAAGCAACTCCGATTGACATATTTTTTAAAGCTCCGCCGAAGCCACCCATTATATGACCTTTAAAGTGTGATAACATTAACATTGAATCATAGTTTTTAATATGACTTCCAACGTAGTTTATGCCATTTAAGTGTTTTCCACCATTTATAGGGATTTCAATTTCACCATCTTCGTCCATAATATCACACGGAGCAATATCATAAAAACCATGGTCTTTGATAGCTAGCCAGTGCTCACTTGGATTCATTCTTTTTCCAGCATAAGCAGTGCAACATTCTACGATTGTACCATTTAATTTACTTACTAAATCTTTAATTAGGTTGGGATTTAAAAAGTTATGTCCACCTGGTTCTCCGGTAGAAATTTTAACCGCTACCTTACCTTTTAGTTCATGATTTAAACTTTCATAAATTTTAACTAAACTTTCACTTGTTACTTCTTTTGTAAAATATACTTTAGTTTTCATTGTATCAATCCTTTCATGTATTTATGATAATACAATTTTGAATTGTTGTCTAGATAACTTTACAAATAATTTATTTCCTTCATAATGGTTAAATTATAGTATGTGTTTTAATTGTCATTAAATAATTCTTTTACAATTAAATCTCTTGAATGTAAATTATTATTTTTACCTAATAATAAATTTTCATAAAATTTAGTTAAGTAACTATTATCTTGTTTTACATTTAAATAATTATTAAAATAATTACTTCTTACCATTGCATTTCTATAATAAACAGATTTTTCTTTGAACATAGTATTATCTAGATCATATCCAAGTGATACTAAATACTTTTCTATAAATAATGCTGTAGTTCTAGTATTACCTTCTCTAAATGGATGTATTTGCCATATACTTGAAGAAAAGTTAGTTATATTATTAATCACATCAACTATATTCATTTCACTATAGTTTTTATTTTTTTCTAATGATATATCATAATCTAATGATTGTTCTAATAGTTTGCAATCTCCATAAGCAACTGAATCATTATTTAATATTCTCTCTTGTTTAGAAATATCCACTTTTCTAAACTCTCCTGCAAATTCGTAAATATCTTTAAATAAATATTTATGAATGTATTTTATATAATCTACTGATAATTCAAAATTATCTTCTTCTAATAATTGGACTATTCTTGTAGAAACTATGTCACACTCAAATTCATCTTGAATTGTTTTACCTGTTTTATCTTTTTCTACATAATACTGTTTCAATTCATGTTCTACTTCATAAATTGTTTTTTCACCGATTATATTTTCTTGTAACAATTTTTCTAAGTATTTAGATGGTTTTAAGTTATCAACCTCTTGAAGTCCAATGGCCATATCCCATTCTTGTTGTTTTACATAGTTTTTATGTGTTTCCGTTTCTATATAATCATTTATACTTGAATCTAATTCTTTTTCAGTCATTTTAGTACCTCCGCTAATAATATAATAACAAAAAAGTTTTTATTTGTCAGTATTATTCAAATAAAATAAAATGTTTTAAAGTAAAATTTCTTAGGTTTTATATCTTTGACAAAATTAATGAAAAAACACAATTTTTCATTAGATTGGTCAAAAAATATTGGCATTTACAACATTATCAAAAATCTTCAGTATCTTAAAACTCTATTGGTTTTTCTCCATTTATAGATTTAGTTATCTTTTCTGCTCTTATTTTAAGGGTGTCATTACTTTTTGTTA